>Ga0209537_1000461_pt1 | contig 49436 bp, 51 predicted proteins | sample BioPla4DNA1_FD_187698 | JGI IMG/M metagenome (GOLD analysis project Ga0209537, IMG submission 187698) | Biogas fermentation microbial communities from Germany - Plant 4 DNA1 (SPAdes) (version 2) | ecosystem: Engineered > Bioreactor > Anaerobic > Digestate | place: Bielefeld, North... | reverse complement strand
ATTTTATACTGGAGGGGAATTATATGAATATACACATGAAAAACATCTTGAAGCAAAACTATAAGATCAGTGATACCGTTATTGATTATCTAGATTTAGCTGAAAAGGATACCGAAGCGGAATTTAAATATTATGATGAAATAAAAGAGTTTAATCAAGCTAAAGTTCTAAGTGCTTTTCAGCAGGAAAAAATCAGCGATACACACTTTACTAATTCTACTGGATATGGATATGGCGATATTGGTAGGGATACTTTAGATAAAGTTTACACTAATATATTTAAATGTGAAGCTGCTTTGGTAAGACCCCACTTTGTAAGCGGAACCCATGCGATAGGGGCTGCACTTCTAGGTAATTTAAGACCTGGTGATACTATGTTAGCTATTTCAGGAGAGCCTTATGATACACTTCATAACATCATAGGTATAAACGTAAAAGAAAATATAGGTTCCTTAAAAGATTATGGAATAGGCTATAAGCAAATAGACTTAGTTAATGGTGACTTTGATTATGAAAAAATAGAAAAGGTTCTTAAAGAAGATAAAAGCATTAAACTAGTTCATATTCAAAAGTCCACCGGGTATGGCTGGAGAAAATCACTAGATATTACTAGAATTGAAAAAGCTATTGCTTTTGTTAAGAATATCAATAACGATCTTATTTGTTTTGTAGATAATTGCTATGGAGAGTTCGTAGAAGTGAAAGAACCGACGGAAATAGGCGCGGATTTAATGTGTGGATCTTTAATCAAAAATATTGGCGGTGGTATTGCACCAACTGGAGCTTATATTGTTGGAAAGAAAGAGTATGTTGAACAAGCATCCTATAGGCTAACGGTACCAGGAATAGGAGGGGAATGTGGATCAACCTTTGGAGTTATGAGATCCTTTTATCAAGGTCTATTTTTAGCTCCTCATATAACTATGGAAGCTGTAAAAGGGGCAGTGTTATGCTCTAGACTAATGGAATTAGCAGGCTTTGAAGTTATGCCTACCTATACTGATAGAAGAACGGACATTATACAAGCTATAAAGTTTAATGATAAAGAAAAGCTAATTAAATTCTGCAAAGGTATTCAAAAAGGATCTCCAATAGATTCCTTTGTAGAATGTGAACCTTGGGATATGCCTGGCTATAATGATCAGGTTATCATGGCTGCCGGCGCCTTTGTTCAAGGTTCGTCTATAGAGCTTTCTGCTGATGCACCAATAAGACCGCCATATATTGCTTATCTTCAAGGTGGATTGACTTTAGAACATGTTAAGATAGGTCTATCCATAGCATTAAATAATATCCTTAAATAATATGATAAAAAATTGCTAATTATAAAAACTCGAGACTTAGTTCCCGAGTTTTTATAATTAATATGTTCTATAAATGCCAACTAATTTACCAAGAATTCTGCAATCTTTCACTATAATAGGACTCATAGTTTTATTTTCAGGTTGTAATCGAATATGATCCTTTTCTTTAAAGAATCTTTTTATGGTAGCTGAATTATCTATTAAAGCTACTGCTATCTCACCATTTTGAACAGTTTCGGTTTTTTCTATAATAGCTAAATCACCATCCAAAATTCCAGCATCAATCATACTTTCCCCTTTAACTTTTAGGATAAATAGATCATTACGGTTTTTGATATAGTTTAAAGGGATTGTGAAAGTATCTTCTATGTTTTCCACAGCTAAAATAGGTTCTCCAGCAGTAACTTTGCCAACTATAGGAATATCAATCATTTCCTTCTTACGGTTAGCAAATTCACAAATTTCTAGGGCTCTTGGTTTTGTAGCATCACGCTTTATCAGGCCCTTTTTCTCTAGCTTTTTTAGGTGTCCGTGAACCGTTGATGTAGAACTTAAGCCTACAGCTTCACAAATTTCACGAACTGCTGGTGGATACCCTTTTTCTAGTGAATATTTTTTCAAAAATTCATATACTTCTTTTTGCTTAGCACTTAAACCTTCAGACATAATTTCACCTCTCATTTCAAATAAATTATAACATAAATTTTTGATTTATTCAAACTTACGTTCTAGCTATTAATGATAGCCACTTAATATAATAATTATACAATGTTGAAAAAATTTTTTTACTCAATTATAATTAAATGTGCTTTGATTTATAAGTTTACTGATTGTTCAGGATAAAAGGAGAGGTTAACCTATGGATAAACAATGTATATTTCACGAAAATAAGATATGTGATGATTGTAATCAATGTGATTTATGCGATTTAGATCAAAATAAAATCTGCGATAACTGCGGAAAATGTTTAGAAATCAACAGCAATGATTACAGAAAAGTATTAATTGAAGATATATATGAAGGGGATGACTTTGAGGATGAAGACTTGCTAATAGATACAGAACCAGTAGAGACTATGCTTTTTGATGAGGATTATAAATTTTTAGATATAGAGGAAGACCAAGATTTGAATGTGGAATTTATAGAAGACATCGAAGGATTAAAGGAACTACTAGAAGAAAAGGAAAATAAAGTGCTAGAAGAATACACCCCTGGTTTATTTGTTATAAAAGATCCAAAGAAAAAGCTGCGCTAAATAAAGGCAGCTTTTTACTTCGTTTTTGCATCATTTAATGGATTTAATTTAACAGCTTCTCTTAATCTATCATCGTCTACATGAGTATAAATTTGAGTAGTAGATACACTTTCGTGACCTAAAATCTTCTGAAGACTTCGAATATCAACATTTCCATGCTTGTACATTAAAGTCGCTGCAGTATGTCTAAGCTTATGAGGTGAATATTTGCTACTATCCAATCCAGCAGCCTTTAAATACTTATCAATTATTACTTCTACAGTTCTTTTGCTTATTCTAGTTTTCTTTTCGCTAATAAAAAGGGCATCTTTATGTTCTGGTAATATTTCCATACTATTTCTTTCTAATAGTATATAATCAGAAATTGCTTTCAAGCAGGCCTCATTTAGATAAACGGTACGCTCCTTATTACCTTTACCTATAACTGTTAAAGTATCTTCTTTAATTTTAGAAAGATTTATACTGCATAACTCAGATAGACGTAATCCACAGTTTAAAAATAAAGTTATTATACAGTAATCTCTTTTTTCATGTCTATAAGTTCCATCTACAGATTTTAGCAATTCTTTGCTTTCATTTAATGTTAAATAAATTGGATTTCTTTTTTCAATTTTGGGAGTTTCTAGTTCCAAAGCTGGATTTTCATCTAAAACCTTTGCTTTTGTGCTAAGGTATTTAAAAAAGGATCTAACAGAGGCAACTTTTCTAGCTCTTGCATAGGTACTATTTTTTCTATTTTTTTCAGCAAAAGATAGAAAGGCATATAACTCGGATAAATTTATGGATCTTATAAAATTATCATCAACATCATTTATTTGAATTTCTGTAAAGTCTATGTTTCTAGGACACATACCTCTATAGATTTTTAAAAATCTAAATAATAAAACCAAATCCATTTTATATCCGTCGACGGTATTACTAGATCTACCTTTAATTACATCCAGGTAATTTAAATATTCTACCAATCTCCTAGGCAACATAAAATAATCATCAAAAAAGGTAGGGGAAGGAGCTGGGTTAGTTGAGATTTTCTTTTCATCTTTGCCGGTATTAGATCTCTTGTTTTTTGGTAATTTTGACGTTAGATCCATTTCCTTAATTATCCGCTGCATTTGTCTTTGACTGAGATTATATATACTGGCCAATTGTGAAGTTGAATAACCGTTTTTATATAATATGTAAATATCTTTTATGACAGAAGCGTAAGATTTTCCTTCAAGTTCTTTTGTTAATTTATTTATATTAATATAATCTAACTCTGATAATTCGCTTTTATGTAACAAAGATTTCTCAGACTCTTGGTAAGTTATTAATTCATATCGGCTGCTCATTAACAATCACCTCAATTATATTATATCACGATGGATGTCGTTTGTCTATGATATTGCGCTAAATTATGATTTAGCGCAATTATATGAGGTGACATAATAACATTTATTGCTATATTATTCCAAATTATTTATATACAAACTAATCATCCATTGTATTATTTTTTCGGATTTCAAATTTTTTTGATTCTATAATAATTACTTTTTCGAATTTATGAAAATTAATTTTTTAGTGATTTTTAAATTCAACGACGGTAATATTCGATGAGCTTTTTAAAACAATCTGTTTTGCAAATTATTATTTTGACACAAACCCCTTTTTTATTATTATCATCCTCAAATGATAATGTTTATCAATAAGTCAAATATTCGATATTTTTCCCTTGTATAAATATACCATATAATGTAAATCACAACCTGTGGACACATCTGGGTATAATTGTAAAATTCACAATTCATATAAAATAACATAATAAAAAAGTTGTATATTCATTTATATTTGAACATACAACTTTTTAGAAGTTTAAATTATAAAATATTAAACATTTATTTCAACTTTCTCGCCTAAGTACTCATGGTTTTCTTTTAATATTGGATTAACAACATTTTCTAAGAAATCTTTTACTTGACCAGGAGCTCTTCCTACAAATTTAATAGGATTAACTATTTGTAAAATCTCTTCTCTAGTCATTCTAAAAATAGGATCTGCTATAATTCTTTCAAGTAAATCATTGTTTAATCCTTCTTCTTTAACTCGTTTTGCTGCATCCATCGAATGCACCCTTATACGTTCATGTAACTCTTGTCTATCTGCCCCTCTTTTTACAGCTTCCATCATAATATTTTCTGTAGCCATAAATGGTAGTTCATTTTTTACATGTGCTTCTATTACCTTTTCATATACAACTAAATTTTCACTAACATTAAGATATAAATTTAAAACTCCATCTAAAGCTAAAAAGGCTTCTGCTACAGCTATTCTTTTATTAGCAGAATCGTCTAATGTTCTTTCAAACCATTGTGTTGATGCTGTAATTGCAGGATTCAAGGCATCTACAATTACATATCTAGCTAAAGCACCAATTCTTTCTGAACGCATAGGATTTCTCTTGTATGCCATAGCGGAAGAACCTACCTGATTTTTTTCAAAAGGTTCTTCAATTTCTTTCATATTTTGAAGTATTCTAATATCGTTACTGAACTTATATGCGCTTTGAGCAATTTCAGATAGCGTATTTAGAACAATGGAATCAATTTTTCTAGTATATGTTTGTCCAGTAATAGGTAAAGTTTCACTAAAGCCCATTTTTTCAGCTACAAGTTTATCTAACTTCTTTACCTTTTCTTCATCATCATTAAACAAATTCATGAAACTTGCTTGTGTACCGGTGGTACCTTTAACACCTCTCATTTTTATGTTTTTAATAACAAAATCTAAATTTTCTAAATCTATAACAAGATCTTGAATCCATAAGCAAGCTCTTTTACCAACTGTTGTGAGCTGAGCAGGCTGAAGATGTGTAAATCCAAGGGTTGGCATGTTCTTATATTTATCAGCAAATTTAGATAGGGATTCTATGATACAAACGATTTTCTTCTTAATTAATAGAAGAGCTTCTCTCATAATGATTAGATCAGTATTATCGCCAACGTAGCAGCTTGTTGCACCTAAATGGATAATACCCTTTGCCTTAGGACATTGAAGACCATAAGCATAAACATGACTCATAACATCATGTCTAATCTCTTTTTCTTTTCTTTCGGCATCTTCATAATTTATATTTGAAATATTGTTACGAAGTTCTTCGATTTGTTCATCGGTAATATTTAGCCCCAACTCCTTTTCGCTTTCAGCTAATGCTACCCATAACTTTCTCCAAGTTTGGAACTTCATATCATCGGAAAATAAATAGCTCATTTCCTTTGAAGAGTACCTTGAATTAAGTGGTGAATTATACAAATTTCTCATCCTTTGCCTCCATTCTCTTTTTTTAAGCAATTTTATTATACCATAGATTTTACCATATAAAAAAGAGGGTAACAATATCCCTCTTTATTCTTCCAATGAATTTATTAACTTAACCAATTCTTCAACTGCGTGAACCTCATCATCACCGGAGGCTGTTATAGTAATCTTAGAATTCTTAGATACTCCTAAAGATAATACGCCAATTAAACTTTTAACATTTGCTTTTTTATTATTATGTTCAATTGTTATGTCTGATTTGAATGAAGAAGCTTTTTTTACCAACAACGTTGCTGGTCTTGCATGTAACCCCGTAGAACTTTTTACTATCACTTCTCTTGTAATCATTTTTCCATCCTCCTATTTTAATACTACAGTCATGAATACTTCTTTAGCTTTTGTAGTTTTATAGCTTATATCAATACTATCTATTATCTCTGAATTTGTAATAACAAGTGGAGTTATAGTAGAAGCTTGTCTTTCTACGAACTCTCTATCAAAAAACAATATTTTATCTCCAGCCTTTACTTTATCTCCTACTTTAACATAAGATGCAAATCCTTTACCTTCTAACTTTACAGAATCTATTCCCACATGGATTAATATTTGCAAGCCTTCTTCAGTTTTTATACCAATAGCGTGCTTAGCATCATAAACAAGAACAATTTCACCATCTACAGGGGAATACACAAAGTTATCATCTGGTTTAATAGCTGCACCTTCACCCATAATTTTTTTATTAAATAAATAATCGTTTACTTCTGTTAAGGATACTACTTCTCCTGAAATAGGCAAAACAAGATCAATTTTCTTTTTCATATATTAATCACCCTCTGTTTACAAATTATAATACTATATAATAAATATATCATGAAATCTTAAAATTTTAAACATAATATTCTTATAATCTATCTATTTATTAGAAATACATCTTATATTAAACTGGAAACAAACTTCTCTAAACGGTCTAAGCCTTTTTTGATATTTTCCATAGAGGTCGCATAAGATAATCTAATATAATTATCATCTCCAAAAGCTGCTCCAGGTACCACTGCTACTAAATACTTTTCTAATAATAGATTTGCTAGATTTAAAGAATTAGCAATAGGTTCACCATCTATCTTTTTGTTCAATATATCCTTTACATTAACCATTACATAAAAAGCACCTTTTGGTTTAACACAGCTAATGCCTTTTATACTATTGATTTTTTCTACCATGTAATCACGTCTTAATTTGAACTGTTCAATCATAAATTCTACTTTATCTTGAGGACCAGTTAAAGCTTCTATTGCTGCATACTGACAAACTGATGTTGGATTAGATGTTGTATGACTTTGTATACTTGACATGATTTTAATTAACCCCTGTGGTCCTGCAGCATAACCTATTCTCCAACCTGTCATAGCATAAGTTTTAGAAAGACCATTAATAATAATTGTTCTATTATATGCATCTTCGCTAATAGAAGCAATGCTTACATGCTTTAGGTCATCGTATATTAATTTTTCATAAATTTCATCAGAAATAATAAGCAAATCATGCTTTTTAGCAAATTCAGCAATTGCTTTTAAATCCTCATAATCATATACAGTACCTGTAGGATTATTTGGACTATTAATTAATATGGCCTTTGTGTTATCAGTTATGACTTTTTCTAGATCGCTTATTTCATATTTAAAGTTATTATCTGCACTAGTGTTTACATATACTGGAACGCCACCATATAGTTTAATTAATTCAGGATAAGATATCCAATAAGGAACTGGTACTATTACTTCATCTCCTGGATTAATAATTGCTTGAAAAACATTAGATAGACATTGCTTAGCACCAGTGGACACTATAATTTGAGAAGTACTATATGTAAGATTGTTATCCTTGGATAACTTTTTACATATAGCTTCCTTTAACTGCAAAATACCAGATGCAGGTGTGTACTTAGTTAATCCTTTTTTCATTGCTTCTATAGCTGCATCTATTATATTATCAGGTGTATTAAAGTCTGGTTCCCCAGCGCCAAAACTAATTACATCTTTACCCATCTCCTTTGCAGCTTTAGCTTTTGCTGTTATTTCCAAGGTTATAGATGGTTCCAATTGCAAGGATAAGTTAGAAAATTTCATTGTATACTCCTCCATTTTTCAAATAATATTTGAATAGTTTTTTAGTTAAATTGTAATCTAAGCCCACTGAACCTATTCTAATATCAGAATTTGAATCTCCCCCATGATAATCACTTCCCCCTGTAATAATTAGCTTATACTTTTTTGCAATATTATAAAATTTGTTAACTGCATCACTATTATGGGAAGGATGATACACCTCTATACCATTTAATCCGTATACTTTAAGTTCTTTAATAAATTTTTCAATGTTTATATTCTTATATATTTCTCCCGGATGAGCTAACACAGCAATGCCTCCACTTTGTCTAATGAGTCCTAGGGCTTCTTTATAATTTAATTTGAACCGCTCAATGTAAGCTGGTCTATCTTTAGCTAAATAAAGATAAAAAGCTTCCTTTATTGAGTTAACATAGCCCTTTTCTTGAAGAATCTTTGCAATATGCGGTCTACCTAAAGAAACATACTTATTTACATCTAGATCATTCAAAGATATATCTATGTCCAATTCTTTTAATTTTTCAACAATATTATGTACTCTTTCAATTCTTGTATTTTGAATAATTTTCAATTTATTATTTAACTCGCAATTGTTTATATCAATAAAGTATCCTAAAATATGTATTTCATATCCACAATATTCACTACTGAGCTCAATACCTGTAACAATTTTTATAGAAGTTTCTAAAGAAGTTAACTGCTGCTGTGATGATATAGAATCATGGTCCGTTATAGATACACACTGAATATTACTAGCTTCAGCCATACGAATAATTTCCTTTGGAGATAAGTTACCATCAGAATAGCTAGAATGTATGTGTAGATCCGAATAAATCATCATAAACACCTATTTCTTTTTCTTTAAGGTTTACATACAAAATATATCACTTATAATAACTAATGTAAATATCTTTGCTATTAAAAGAACTAATCTTCATTGATATTTGAAATATTCCTTGGTTCTAAGGTAAATTTCATAGCAGTTCTTTCTTCGTCATTAATCAAAACATCTACAAAAGCAGGAATGCAAACTAAGTTGATTCCACTAGGTGCTAAAAATCCCCGAGCTATTGCTATTGCTTTAACTGCTTGATTAATAGCAGCAGCCCCAATAGCTTGAAGCTCTGCAACTCCATTTTCTTTAATTACTGTAGTTATTGCACCAGCGACTGAATTTGGAATAGATTTTGCTGAAACTTTTAGCGGTTCCATAAAAATACCTCCTTACATTTATCATATAGAAACATACTTTATACTATTTAATTTCTACAAGCAAATAGAAAACTCCTTTTAAACTTTGATTTTTTACAAAGTTTAAAGGAGTCTTTCTTTCAACACTAATAATAATTATTTTGCATAATCAATAGCACGTGTTTCTCTTATCACATTTACTTTAATTTGACCAGGATACTCTAATTCTTCTTCTATCTTTTTAACTAACTTTCTAGACATTTCAATTATCCCGGCATCATCAATTTGATCTGGTTTAACCATAATTCTTACTTCTCTACCTGCTTGAATCGCAAATGACTTTTCTACGCCTTCATATGAATTTGCAATTTCCTCTAACTTTTCCAATCTCTTAATGTATGCTTCGAGAGTTTCTCTTCTAGCACCAGGTCTAGCAGCGGATATAGCATCTGCTGCCTGAACAAGGACAGCTTCTAAAGACTGCATTTCTATATCTCCATGATGTGCTCCTATAGCATTAACAACAATAGGTGTTTCATGATACTTTTTCGCTAATTCTGCTCCTATTATTGCATGAGGACCTTCTACTTCATGATCTACAGCTTTACCAATATCATGAAGCAAACCTGCTCTTTTAGCTATAGTTGGATCTAAACCTAATTCGCTAGCCATAAGTCCCGCTAGATATGCAACCTCTAGAGAATGCTTAAGCACATTTTGACCATAACTAGTTCTGTACTTTAATCTTCCAAGCAATTTAATCAATTCTTGATGCAATCCATGTACACCAGTTTCAAAGGTTGCTTGTTCACCTTCCTCTTTTATGTTGTTTTCAACTTCTTTCTTTGCTCTTTCTACCATTTCTTCGATTCTAGCTGGATGAATTCTACCATCGATTATTAACTTTTCTAAAGCTATTTTAGCAACTTCACGCCTAATTGGATCAAAACTTGAAAGTATAACTGCTTCTGGTGTATCATCAATTATTAAGTCAACACCAGTTAAAGTTTCTAGAGTTCTGATATTCCTACCTTCTCTACCTATAATTCTACCCTTCATTTCATCATTAGGTAGCGCAACTACATGAACTGTGGACTCAGAAACATGGTCTGCCGCGCATCTTTGGATTGCGGTAGTAATTATTTCTCTAGCTCTTTTTTCACTTTCTTCCTTGGTTTTAGTTTCGAACTCTTTAATCATAATAGCATAATCATGTTTCAATTCTGCGTTTAACTGATCTAATAGAAGTGCTTTTGCATCTTCTGAAGTCATACCAGCAATGCGCTCTAATTCTTCTCTCTGCTTTTCATATAGCATCTGAACACTTTCCTCTAGTTGTTGCACTTCCTGCAGTCTCTTATTAATACTTTCATCCTTTTTTTCAAGCATATCACTTTTTTTGTCCAAAGACTCTTCCCTCAGAAGCATTCTTCTTTCCATTCTTTGGAGTTCATTTCGTCTTTCTCTGGACTCTCGTTCTAAGTCATTTCTCAACTTATGAACTTCTTCTTTTGCTTCCAGTATAGCTTCTTTCTTTTTGGTATCAGCTTCTTTATTTGCTGCTTCCAAAATTCTCTCAGCTTCCTGTTCCGCTTTTACAATTTTTTCTTCTACTAATCTTTTTCTTATTAGAAATTCAATTATTAATACCGCTGCGGTGAGTATTACTACAGCTAATGGTATTAGATATTTACTCATACGAACACCTACTTTGCTTTAATGTATTGTAGTTTTAATTGAAAATGAAAGCTTAGAAAAGGTGTCATATTATTCAATAAAAAATATTAAATATGATAAACCAGTATTTGTATATATTTTATATTATTTTTTTATTAATGTCAAGTTGAAAACCTTTTGAGAGAAAATTGTCTATTTAGATATACATATTAATAATTATGTTAACTAGCATTATAATTATTAGACGGAATTAGATTGATAAGTGATTATTTGCAATAAGAAAAAGCAGTAAAATACTGCTTTCTCACATCTATTCTTTATCTTTTTCAATTTCCAACTCTCCAATAGCTACATCTTCATCTGCTTGTTGTTCAGTTATTATTGGAGTTGTGATTGGTGGTAAATTATATTTCTTTCTGATTAAATTTTCTATCTCTAAAGCTAGTTCAGGATTTTCTTTTAAATATTGCTTTGAATTCTCTCTTCCTTGACCAAGTCGTATATCATTATATGAAAACCATGCTCCACTCTTCTGAACTATATTTTCCTTAACACCTACATCAATAATTGTACCTACTCTTGAAATACCTTCATTATACATAATATCAAATTCTGATTGTTTAAAAGGTGGCGCAACCTTATTTTTAATTATTTTTACTCTTGTTCTATTACCGATAACATCATCACCTTGTTTAATAGAATCAACTCTTCTAATATCCATTCTTACAGAAGCGTAAAATTTAAGTGCTCTACCACCAGGTGTAGTTTCTGGATTGCCAAACATTACTCCTACCTTTTCTCTTAATTGGTTTATAAATATTGCTACACACTTTGATTTATTAATAGATCCAGCTAATTTTCTTAGCGCTTGGGACATAAGTCTTGCTTGTAATCCTACGTGAGAATCTCCCATCTCTCCTTCTATTTCCGCTCTAGGTACTAATGCTGCAACAGAGTCTACAACTATTACATCAATAGCGTTAGATCTAACTAGTGCTTCTGCAATTTCTAATGCCTGTTCACCTGTATCTGGCTGTGACACAATAAGATTATCTATATCAACTCCTAGTTTTTTAGCATAGCTAGGATCTAAAGCATGCTCTGCATCAATAAATGCAGCTACACCGCCTTTCTTCTGTGCTTCTGCTACAATATGCAATGCAACTGTTGTTTTACCGGATGATTCAGGTCCGAAGATTTCAACTATTCTTCCCCGTGGAACTCCGCCTATACCAAGAGCAATATCTAAGTCTAAACAACCAGTAGGAATAGCTTCAATATCTAGTATATTATGTTCACCAAGCTTCATTATTGAGCCTTTACCAAATTGCTTTTCAATTTGGCTCATAGCGGCCTCTATAGCTTTCATTTTTTCCAAATCTAAATTTGCCATCGTTTCTCATTCCTTTCCGAACGCATGTTCTGAACTTATTATAAACTAATTATATTAATTAGTCAACATTAATTAAAAAGTTCCTTACATAAGGAACTTAAGTTTTATAGTGTTAAATTTTTACCATCTCAAAAAATATTATACAATAATAGAATTTAATTTTCTACTTTTATGATATTCTTGTTTTTTATAAAATAATCTATTCCTGATATTACAGTTATTATAACTGCTGCAACTAGTAGAATATCTGTTAAGGCAGATAATATATTGCTTATATTATTAATATTGAATAAGAACTCAGGATAAATAGTAAAATTTAATTCAAGCAATGCGCTTATAATGGCTACTATCTGTATAACGGTTTTAATTTTACCCCAGTTGCTAGCTGAAATTACAAGTCCTTCTGCTGCGGAGATAGTTCTTAATCCTGATACTGCAAACTCTCTTGCTATAATTATTACTACCATCCAAGCAGGTATTATTCCATATTCAACTAATGAAACAAGAGCAGCAGTTACTAGCATTTTATCTGCTAAAGGATCCATTAGTTTTCCAAAACGAGTTACTTGATTTCTAGTTCTTGCAATATATCCATCTAATTTGTCTGTTAAAGATGCAAGGATGAATATAAAAGTAGCTATAACTGCACCGTAAGGTATATCTTTAACTGCAATAAATATTAAAAAAATGGGAACAAGAAATATTCTAATAATCGTTAGTTTATTTGCCAGATTCATAATATACCTCTCCTTTTAAATCATATTCATCAGCTTCATAAACTTTAACTGGTACAAAGCTACCAACTTTAACATTTTCTTTTATGTCAACATATATTAATCCATCAATTTCTGGCGCCATATGTTCAGTACGTCCTATAAAGTAGTTGTCCTCAATTTTTTCAATTAAAGTGTTATATATTTTTCCTATTTTACTAATGTTGTTATCTAGAGAAACCTTTTGCTGTAAAAGCATAATTTCTTCTTCTCGTTTTGCCATAATCTCTTTGCTAATTTGCTCTTTCATCTTTGCAGCAGCGGTTCCCTCTTCCTGTGAATACTGAAATACCCCCATATGGGTAAAATTGTTATTTCTCGCAAAAGTTAATAACTCTTGAAAATCTTCATCAGTTTCTCCAGGAAATCCGACAATAAAGGTAGTTCTTAACGCTATATCTTTTACCTTTGTTTGCAACTTTTTAATTATTGATTCAATTTCTTCTTTAGTACCTCTTCTGCCCATACGCTTTAAAATCCTATTGCTAATATGTTGTATAGGCATATCAATATATTTACATACCTTTGGATTATTGGCTATTACCTCAATTAATTCATCTGTTATTTCTTCTGGATAAGCATATAATAATCGAATCCACTTAATACCTTCAACTTTTGAAATTTCATTAATTAATTTAGGTAGACATTTTTCTCCGTAAAGATCTATACCATACATAGTTGTATCTTGAGCAATCAATATTAACTCTTCTATTCCTTGATCTGCGAGACTCTCTACTTCTTTAATAATATTTTCCATCTTTCTACTTCTATAGGGACCTCTGATTTTAGGAATAGCACAATATGTACAATTATTATTGCATCCTTCACTAATTCTTACATAAGCATAGTTTTTACCGGTAGTAATTACTCTTTCTCCCTCATTAATAACCTTATTATCAGAACATAAAAAAATCTTTTCTCTATCATTGTAAAATTTTTCAATTGCCAGAGCTATTTTATCGTAATCATTAACACCTAGAATTATATCAATTTCAGGCATTAACTCCTGCAATTCTTTTTTGTATCTTTGAGTAAGACACCCTGTTGCAATCAGTACTTTACAATTATATCTTTTCTTGTATTCAGCCATTTCCAATATAGTATTTATAGATTCTTGTTTTGAACTTTCAATAAAACCACAAGTATTTACTATAATTATATCTGCTTCTTTGGCATTATTTGTGATTGCAAATTGATCTTTAAGATTTCCTAAAATAATTTCTGTATCAACTCTATTTTTATCACATCCGAGACTTATAATACCTAGTTTGTATGCTGCCAATTTACTTCCTCCTAATGTTTCAACTTAATTTATATTCTACAAGTACATTTTAAAACTCTTTTTATCTTTTAACAAGAGTTATTATACTTAATCTATTGATGAACTATTATCTAAGAACTCTTGTCTATCAATCAAAATTTGTCTTGGTTTATTGCCATCTCTGGCAGAAATGACTCCCTTATTTTCTAATTGCTCTATTAATCTAGCAGCCCTATTATACCCTACTCTAAGTCTTCTTTGCAATAAAGAAGTGGATGCCTGTCCAGATTCTACTACTACCCTTATAGCCTCTTCCAACAAATCATCATAATCTTCATCTGCTGTATTTTCAGAATTAATATGATTTATAATTTCTTCCTTATATTCACTTTCCGCTCCTTGGCTTTTTATAAAGTTTACTACCCTCTCAACTTCTTCTTCAGAAATAAAGGCTCCTTGAATTCTAATAGGTTTAGATTCTCCTACGGGATAAAAGAGCATATCTCCCTTACCTAAAAGTTTTTCTGCACCAGTGCAATCAAGTATGGTCCTAGAATCTATTTGGCTAGATACTGCAAAAGAAATTCTAGAGGGTATATTGGCCTTTATTACACCAGTAATAACATCTACAGAAGGTCTTTGTGTAGCTATAACTAGGTGCATACCTGCCGCTCTTGCCATCTGTGCTAATCTACCTATGTAATCTTCTACCTCTCCAGGACATACCATCATTAAATCTGCTAGCTCGTCTACGATTATAACTATAGCAGGCAATTTTTCCGAAACCTTACCTTTCTCTAACAATTCATTATACCCTTCCATATTTCTAACGCCATTATCCGCAAAGAGCTTGTATCTTCTTGTCATTTCATTTACAGCCCAATTTAAAGCTCCTGCTGCTTTTTTAGGGTCTGTAACTACAGGTATTAATAAATGTGGGATTCCATTGTATATATTTAATTCTACCACTTTGGGGTCCACCATTAATAATTTTACATTCTCAGGAGAGTATTTATATAATATGCTTATTATTAAAGTATTAATACATACACTTTTACCAGAGCCAGTAGCACCTGCAATTAGTAAGTGGGGCATTTTAGATAGATCAGAAACTACACAATTGCCGGATATATCTTTACCTAGAGCAAAAGCGATATTCTTTTTGCTATTAGTAAATTCATCACTGTCTAATACTTCCCTTAGATATACCGGTATAAGTTCTTTATTAGGTACTTCTATACCTACAGCAGACTTACCTGGTATAGGAGCCTCTATACGAACCCCCTTAGCTGCAAGACTCAAAGCAATATCATCTGCCAAATTTACTATCTTACTAACCTTCACCCCAGAATGAGGTTGTAGTTCATATCTAGTAACAGAGGGACCTTTAGTTACCTGTATAACCTTGGCATCTACACCAAAACTATTTAAAGTATCCTCCAACTTGGCAGCACTATTTAATAAATCTTTTTTATCATCCTTATTCATATTTGATATATTATTAATATTTAATAAGTCTAAAGATGGAAAATTGTATTCTTTTTTATCACTTTCCGTTGAATGTATTACAATCTCCTCAGAAATTTCTTTGGATAATTTATCATGGGTATCTCCTTTTGCCTTCTTTTCTAAATTACTATCTAAGGTGGAGTAAGAAGAATTTTCTACATTAACATTTTTCATAAAATCTATGATTTTTATTTTCTTATTTATGTCACCAATATATTTTCCTCGATCATCATCCTCTATATTAGTAACTTTACTATTACTTTCTATGTTATCTTTTATAATAGGAGCGGCATTTCTCTTTTTATAACTACTTGATTCTTCTCTTTTAAATTTAAACTTATTTACAACATCCATAATGGTAATATCAAAGATTATTATTAAACTAATAGCATATATTGTGAAGTAAGTTATATAACAGCCTAAACTACCTAAAAGTTTGTAGAGAGGAACTGTAATAGTATAACCAACAATACCACCATGCAAACTAGAGCGATTATTAATAATAGCTTTTATACCAGAAAAAAAATCACCCTGATAAAAACTATTTATATTAATTAACTGAATAAAAAGAAGGGTGTTAACTATAAATAAAACTATTCCGTAAAACTTTTTATGAAATGTTAGTTTACCATTAGTTTTTATAATTGCTGCACCTATAAGAATTAAAATAGCAGGTAAAAGATATGCTCCAATACCTATTATTATTATAAATAACATTTTGATAACTTCACCAAATATTCCAGCTCTAGAAGTAACAACACTTATTGCCGTTAATAGTCCTAAAGCTATTAAAATTATACCAATAATATCACTATGTAAATCAGATTTAACTTTCTTTTTAGCCAAAGTCATCACCTCTTCTGTAAGTATTTCTACATGCAAGTATAATATCCTTTTTTTAATAAAATTTAACCATAGGGTAATTCCTATGGTTGACTCTTCTTTTCCTCTATTAATTTATAGAGTTTTGCCAATGCTTCTTTAATTCCTCCAACCTCATCTATTATACCATGTTCTACAGCCTGTTTTCCTATTAAAATGGTGCCCATATCATTTAATAATTCATCGGATTGAAGCATAAGCTCACGGAAATGCTCTTCTGTTATTTTAGAAGTTCTTGTAACAAACTCAATTATACGCTTTTGCATCTTATTAAAGTATTCAAAGGTCTGCGGAACACCAATAACTAGTCCAGTCATCCTTATGGGATGAACAATCATTGTAGCTGTTGGCGATATAAAGGAATAATTAGCTGCTGTAGCAAGAGGTACACCTATAGAATGACCTCCACCGATAACCAAAGATACTGTAGGTTTACTTACGCTATTAATCATCTCAGCAATAGCTAATCCTGCTTCCACATCTCCTCCTACAGTATTTAAAACAATTAAAATTCCTTCAACGTTTTCGTCTCTTTCTATAGAGATTAACTGCGGGATTATATGTTCGTATTTAGTAGATTTAGTCTGAGGTGATGCTAAGTTATGTCCTTCAATTTGGCCAATTATAGGTATAACTTGCACCTTGTCATCTGGCTTAGGTAAATCAGAGGCACCAAGCTCTTTTATATTTTCTAATTTGTCTTCTTTTTCTTGTTCTTTAACTTTTTCATCGCTCAAATTAATCCCTCCATATGCATTTGTATATTTATTCTGCACATAAAGGGCTTATAATATACTAAAATTTATTATTATAAATTAAATTCATTATGAAGAGCAATAATTGCCTTTTCTGTATTACATGAATTTACAAGACACCAAATGGTCATGTGAGAGTCTGCCGTTTGTAAAACCTGAATTTTTTCTCTTTTTAATGTACTTAAAATCCTTGCCATAACACCAGGTACACCTTTCATACCTGAACCTACTACAGCTATTTTACTACATTGCTCCTCTTTACTATATTTTATATTTAATTTATTTAACAAATCATATACAAAGTTCTTATCTTTGTCATCAATAGTAAAGACTTTTTCCTTTGGAAATACATTTATTAAGTCAATACTAATATTATTTTGTCCTAATATATCTAATATGTTATCATATTCAGCATTTTCAGAGTTGCTTTCATATGGAATCCTAATTTGAACTCTATCATTCATATAGGTTATACCAGTTATTATCTTTTTTTCTCCTTTATAGTCTACAGATTTAGTAATACTTGTTCCTTCACAGTTATTCAAAGTGTTTTTTATAGATAATTTCACATTATATTTCATAGCAGCTTCAATAGCTTTAGGATGAATAACCTTTGCTCCTTGATCTGCTAATTGAAACACTTCGTTATAAGATATTTCAGATATTAATGAGGCATTGTTTACTATTTTAGGATCAGCAGTCATTATTCCATTAACATCCGTATATATTTCTACTTCTTCAGCTCCTAATGCACCACCAATAATAACTGCTGAAAGGTCGCTTCCGCCTCTTCCGAGAGTTGTTATATCACCATCTTCTGTTATTCCTTGAAAGCCTGTTATAATTGGTATAACTGAGGATTTAAGTAGGCCTAAAATTCCATCTGTATTAACTTTTATAACTTCTGCCTGGCTATAATCATTATTTGTAATTATTCCAGCTTGTCCTCCTGTCATTGGAATGGCTTCAAGACCTGCCTCGTACAAATCTGAAGCCAATACTACTGAACTTATAATCTCACCACAACTAATTAAAAGATCACTGGCTCTTTTATTATTATTTTGAAAATCTTTGTCTATTAAAGATAAAAGAGTATCGGTGGCATATGTATCGCCTTTTCTGCCCATAGCTGATACAACAACCACAGGTAATTTACCATTTTTCTTACATTCAATTATTTTATTAATAACTAATTGTCTTCTTTCCTTAGTAGATAGGGATGTTCCCCCAAACTTTTGAACTACAATATTCATAGTTTTCCTCCAAGGTTATAATCTTGTTTTTTTCATTAAATCTTCATCAGCATCAATTATTATAGTTCTTGAACCAATTTTTTTTACACAATCCCAAGAAACTTCAATAATTTCATTATTGCTAAAGAAGCTAAATCTAGATTGTGTTTTATTTAAAATAATCAATTTTAAGTAACCATTCTCGTCTATTATAACATCATTATTTGCTAAATAACTGTATTTTTCTCCATCATTTACATTAATAATTTCATATTTTTCTATATCACTATAAAGCTTCATATTATCACCCATAATATATACCTCCTTAATTCTATTATTATGAAATTTCCAGGTGCTATATTACAGGTGATTATTATTTATACCAGTTTACTTTTATTTTCTTGCTTGAAGGCAACCTTATCAAGGTTAAGTATTTCATTACATTTTTCAATACTAATTTTATTACCAACAAAGGCCGCATTTAAAATTTTATTGGAGAAAGTAGATTCCATAACTTCTTGTAGCTTTTCTGTAGTTATATTATCTATTTTTTTAATAATCTCCACTGGTTCATTTATCTTATTCAAAAATAGAGCAGACTTACCATTACTAAACATACGGCTGCTAGTACTCTCTAATCCTAAAATGTAATTGCCCTTTATCTGTTCCTTTGCTTTAATTAACTTTTCTCCAGCAATGGAGCTGTTGATAAATTTATCTAACTCCTCTGTTATTAATTGAAGAGCATCTGTAGCATAATTTGGATTTAAGCCAGTATATATATTAATTACGCCTGCATTATTAAATGAGCTAATATAAGAATATATAGTATAGCATAAACCATATTCTTCCCTAACTTTTTGAAATAATAAGGAAGATACTCCACCACCTAAAATGTTATTTAAGAGCAAAAGAGGATATAAATCGTCATCTCCAGTAGGAAGTCCCTTCATACCTAGACTAATATGAAGCTGCTCTATATCCTTAAGTTTATATGAGCTTCCCCTTTGTATCTCTGAATAGGGGTAATGGGTAATTATTTTATTTTTACTTACCCAATGTCCAAAGTAATTATTTACTAGCTCTTCTACTTTGCTAATATCTACATTACCACAGATAGAAATAACAGAGTTTTCTGGTATATAATAAGATTGAACATAATCTACAAGCTGTTGTCTAGTAAAACTCCTTACGGTTTCTTCAAGGCCTAAAATAGGTAATGACAATGAGTCTTCACCCCAAGTTACCTTACTATGAAGTTCACTAACTACATCTTCAGGACTATCTTCAGTCATATTTATTTCTTCTATTATCACGCCTTTTTCCCGTTCAATATCCTCTTCACTAAACTTGCTATTAAATAACATATCAGCCAGAACTTCTAAAGCTAGTTCCAAGTGAGAATCTAAGAGTTTTATATAAAAACAGGTGGCTTCTTTTCCTGTAAAGGCATTCATTTGACCGCCTACATCTTCAATTACCTCTGCTAATTCCTTAGCACTTCTATTTTTTGTGCCTTTAAAAAGCATGTGCTCTATAAAATGGGAGATTCCATTGTTATTCACATTTTCGTTCCTAGAACCATTTTCTATCCATAGACCAACACTAACGGATCTTACATAATCTATTTTTTCAATTACTACTCTAAGACCATTTGATAATCTTATCATATTATACATGCTATCAAGAACCTCCTATAAAAAATAAAAAGGCTTGCGCCCTTCTATTTTTTTTTATATTTCCTTTTCATCATTTTCAGCAGTTTTAATAGCGTCTTTTCTGGATAAATTCACTCTTCCTTGACTATCTATTTCTACTACTTTTACTAGGATTTCATCACCTATTGAAACTACATCCTCTACTTTGTTTACTCTAGAAACATCTAATTTTGAGATATGTACTAAACCTTCTTTGTTTGGAAGTATTTCTACAAAAGCTCCAAAATTAGTAATTTTAGTTACCTTTCCTAAGTACACTTCACCTACTTGAACATCTCTAGTTAAATCTTCTATCATTTTAATTGCCCTTTTAGCACCTACACTATCACTGGACATAACAAATATTTTTCCATCATCCTTGATGTCTATTTTTACACCAGTTTCAGCAATTATCTTATTGATAACTTTTCCACCAGTACCAATTACATCACGAATCTTTTCTGGATCAATATTTATAGAATAAGCTCTTGGTGCATATGGAGATAATTCATCTCTATACTTAGGTATGCAAGCATTGATTTTTTCTATAATAAATAGTCTAGCTTCTCTGGCCTTGTCGATAGCCTTTCTAATTACGGTATTTGATAGACCTTTTAACTTTGTGTCTACCTGTATAGCTGTTATACCTTCCACAGTACCTGCTACCTTAAAATCCATATCTCCAAAGAAGTCTTCTATACCCTGTATATCTGTTAATACTTCTTCTTGAGTTAAATCTTCGCTTGTTACCAATCCCATAGCAATACCAGCTGCCGGTCTCCTAATTGGAACTCCTGCATCTAATAGAGCTAAAGTACTAGCACATACACTGGCCTGTGAAGTAGAACCATTTGAACTTAATACTTCTGATACTAATCTAATGGTATATGGGAATTCTTCCTCTGATGGTATTAATGGAAGCAAAGCCTTTTCTGCTAAAGCACCATGACCGATTTCTCTTCTTCCTGGGCCTCTCATAGGTCTAACTTCTCCAACACTGTATGATGGGAAGTTGTAATGATGTATATATCTCTTGAATTCCTCTTCTCCAAGACCATCTAAAATCTGGACATCTCCTAAAGGTCCTAGTGTTGCTACAGTCATAACCTGTGTCAGACCTCTTGTAAATAAACCAGTTCCATGAGTTCTAGACAATATACCAACTTCACAACTTATAGGTCTAATTTCATCAAACTTTCTTTCATCAGGTCTTCTTTTATCAACTAAAATCATATTTCGTACAATACTCTTTTGTAGTCTATAAACTACATCATTAATATCTGCCAAGTTATCAGGATATTTTTCATCAAATTCTGCTGATATTTTCTCTTTAACAGCATCCATTGCAGCATTTCTTGCATCTCTATCAGCTATGTACATTGCTTCTTTGATCATATCGTAAGCAAATTCAGTAACTTCTTTTTCTATTACCTCATCTACTTTATAAACCTCATAGTCAGCCTTAGGCTTACCATAGTTTTTCATAAGCTCTTCTTGGAATATAGCCAATTTTTTACATTCCTCAAAACCAAACATGATGGCATCGTACATAACATCTTCTGGTATTTCCTGACCACCAGCTTCTATCATCATTACTTTTTCCTTGGTAGCAGAAACTGTTAAGTCTAAGGTACTATGTTCTCTTTCCTTTGAAGTTGGATTTAATACAAATTTACCATCCACTAATCCGACAGAAACAGTACCTACTGGATCAGTAAAAGGAATGCTAGATAAGCAAAGTGCTAAGGAAGCAGCATTCATTGCTAAAATTTCTGGTGGATTATCCGGTTCAACGGATAAAACAGTACAAACGATCTGAACATCGTTTCTGTAACCCTTTGGGAAAAGAGGCCTTAAAGGTCTATCAATTGCTCTACCACTTAGGATAGCGTTTTCAGTAGGTTTTCCTTCCCTCTTTATAAATCCTCCTGGTATTTTTCCTACAGCATATAATCTTTCTTCATATTCCACACTCAATGGAAAAAAGTCTATACCTTCACGTGGCTTATCTGAAGCGTTAACATTAACTAATACAACAGTATCTCCGTAACTAACTAAAAGAGCTGTATTTGATAACATTCCAACTTTACCATATTCAGCTTTTAACTTTCTGCCTGCTATTTCATATTCAAATATATGGCTCATGGTTTTAAAACCTCCTTTCAATACACTAATATTATTTACAAAATAATACTTATTATAATTTTTTTAAAATAATAGAGCGGATTAACCGCTCTAGCTATTTTCTTAATCCTAGTTTTTCAATTATATTACGATATCTTGTAATATCTTGAGCCATTAAATAATTTAATAGACCTCTTCTCTGTCCAACCATCATTAGAAGACCTCTTCTTGAATGGTGGTCCTTCTTATGAGTCTTTAAATGCTCATTTAAATGATTGATTCTCTCTGTTAATAATGCGATTTGTACTTCAGGTGAACCTGTATCACCTTCGTGTCTACCAAATTCCTTAATGATTTCAGTTTTTCTTGCCTTATCCATATTTACACCTCCGAAATATAATCCCCTTGCTCCAAGAATAAAGTTGGCAATTCTTAATTCATAGAGTAAGGTTCACAAAATGTATTATAACAAACTCAATATTACTTGTAAATTATTTTTTTCAAATTTCCTCTATTTTTTTACTTTTTACATAACTATAATCCTTATCCATTTGATCTATAAGAGACTCTAAAGAATCAAATTTCACTTCATCTCTTATTCTATCCATAAAATAAACATTTATATAATCATCGTAAATTTCTTTATCAAAATCTAATATATAAGTTTCAATATTTATTTCCTCAGTTAAAGCAACAGTTGGATTATATCCTACGTTGGTCATACCTTTATATAGCTTATCTTTATATCCTACTAATGTATAATAAACACCTGCTTTAGGTATCATGTATTTTTTATCAACATATATATTGGCAGTAGGGTATCCTAAAGTTCTACCTAACTGCTTTCCAGCAATGACCTTGCCGGATAACATAAAAGGTTTATATAACAGCTTATTAGCTTCAGTAATGTTTCCTTCTTGAATTAACTTTCTTATTCTAGAACTGCTAATTAGCTCTTCCTTAGATTGCAAAGGATCCATTATTTTAACTATAAAATTATACTTAATACTTAATTCTTTAAGTAAGTTAACATCGCCTTGATTTTTATGGCCAAATCTATAGTTAAAACCTACTACTACTCCACCTAGATTAAAGTCCTTAACTAACATCTTTATAAAATCTTCAGCAGAGGTCTCCATAAGTTTTTTATTAAAATCTACAAGAGCTAATATATCCACACCTATGCCACTTAAAACTGAAGCTTTATTATTATTATCCATTAATAGTTTTGGAGCTTTTTCAGGATTTATTGTAGTTAAAGGGTGATTCTTAAAGGTATACACCATACTAAGTCCATTATTTTTCTTAGCTAAGTTAATACATTCTTTAATCAGTCTTATATGGCCTAAATGTAATCCATCAAAACTTCCTAATGCTATATATGTTTTTTTACTTAAACTAGAAACATAATTGTTTTCAAATATTTGCATAAGCATACTCCTAAATTAGTAAAATAGAAATCTCAAAATATTCTTCGCTTCTTTTTCCAATACCAATCAGTTGGTGATCTTTATTATACACCCTATAATTACCCAATTTAATATCTTTAATCAATTTAGTGTTTTTAACTTTTACACCATTACGTAATAATTTTTCAAAGGACACATCTACTATAAGTTCAGCATATTGGCTGAGAGCTTTATCCATAGGGATTATATATTCATGAATATTATCAGCATTTAACTTATCTAATGGTACTGAATTTTCTACAGAAAAACTGCCAGAAAACCTTCTTTCTAAACCACTCATCATTGCACCACAGCCTAACTTTTCACCGATGTCATAGCAAAGACTTCTTATATATGTTCCTTTAGAACATTCTACATCAAATTTTACAATATTATTTTTCATAGAAATAAAATCAATATGATGAATGGTTATCTTTCTAGGTTCTCTGTAAACTTCTTTTCCTTCCCTAGCTAATTCGTATAGTCTTTTGCCCTTTATCTTTAGAGCAGAATACATGGGAGGAGTTTGCATTGAATCCCCTATAAAACTTAATATAGCATTTTTAACTTGACTCTCTTGTAGGTCTACATTAGTAGATCGAATTATATTACCTTCTTGATCATAAGTATCTGTTACTACTCCCAAGGTCATTTCTACTCTATATCCTTTAGTGCCTTCCATAATATAATTAACTAACTTTGTTGCTTTACCGATACAAATAGGTAGTACACCACAGGCCGCTGGATCTAAAGTGCCGGTATGTCCTACCTTTGTACCTTTAACTAATCTTTTTATTTTATTTACTGCGTCAAAAGATGTAATGCCCGTAGGCTTATAGCAATTAATGATACCATCCATTTCTACAAAGATACTCCTATCTTGTAAATTAAATCTGACTTTAGCTCATCTAAATTTCCCCTATAGGTAAAACCTGCTGCCTTAGAATGACCTCCACCGCCAAATTCTTCTGCCAATTTTCTAACATCAAATTTCTTCTTAGATCTTAAACTTACTTTATAACCATCTGTATTCTCCTTAATGAAAACAACCACTTCTACACCTTTGATAGTAGTACCTATATCTACTAAGCTAGAAGCATCGGAGGAATCTACAGAAAATTCCTCCAACAGTTTTTGACTTACTTCCATAAAACACACTTTATTCTCACAACATAAGAACATATTATCTATTACTTTACCTGATAGCTTCACTAAAGAATAGTTCTTATTTTCATAAATTAAACTATGTATTGCAGGAAAATCGATGCCTATAGATATTAAATCTCCTGCAATCTTGTGAGTAAGATTTGTAGTATTGGAAAATCTAAAACTTCCACAATCTGTTATTATTGATGTATATAAACATTTAGCAATCTCTGCATCTATATCTACACCTAGTTCCTTGAGAAGTAGATATACTATTTCACCTACAGCACTATGAGAAGCATCTACGTAGTTAATATCTCCGTAATAATCATTAGACAAGTGATGGTCAATGTTTAATAAAATACATTTTCTGGCCTTTAAGTCAGAAATATCAAAGTTTATTCTTTCAACATTGCCACAATCTAATACAATTACACAGTCTACATCATAATCTAACTTCCCTGTACTTTGATTTATTTCATCAACCCCTGATAAATAGTTAAATACTTCAGGCACAGTTTCTTTGCATATTATATTTACATTCTTATTTAATTTTCTTAATCCATGCATTAAAGCCAAAGCACTACCAATAGAATCTCCATCTGGTGACACATGGAAAGATATATTTAAATTTTTTGACTTTTTAATTACTTCAGCTATGTCTTTTAGCATACTATTCACCTTTTATCTTATGAAGTAATTCTTCGATATGCATACTGTGTTCTAAAGACTCATCTAATTCTATTATTATCTGAGGGGTTAATCTTAAATTCATTCTATTACCTAATTCTTTTCTTAAAAATCCACTAGAACTTTTTAGGGCAGCTAAAGTACTTTCTTTTTCTTCTGGTTTTCCAAAAATGCTAACATAAACTTTAGCGTAACTTAAATCCTTTGTAACATTTACGTTAGTAATGCTTATCATAGCATTTATTCTAGGGTCCTTTAGTTCATTTCTTATTATATCGCTAAGTTCTTTTTTTACTTCTTCATTGATTCTGCTACTTCTATATTTAGCCATGCTTTATCACCCCTTTATAGATGACTTCTTTTTACTTCCTCCATTGTATAGGCTTCGATGATATCACCCTCTTTAATATCATTGAACTTCTCTATACTTAAACCACATTCATAACCGGCAGCAACTTCTTTAACATCATCTTTAAATCTCTTTAAGGAAGCTAGTTTTCCTTCTAATATAACAATACCATTTCTAATAAGTCTAATATCGGAATTTCTTACTATTTTACCACTTTGAACATAACATCCTGCAACTGTTCCTACATTTGAGATTTTATAAGTTTGCCTTATTTCTGCAGTACCAAGAATAACTTCTTTATAATCAGGCTCTAACATACCAATCATAGCAGATTTAATATCTTCTATAGCATCATAAATTACACGATAGGTTTTAATATCAACCTTTTCTCTTTCTGCTAAGGCTGAAGCATTAGAGTCAGGTCTAACATTGAAACCTATAATAATTGCATTTGAAGCTGATGCTAAAGTAACATCTGTTTCTGTTATAGCTCCAGCAGCACCATGTAATACTCTTACTTTAACATTATCTGTAGACAATTTTTCAAATGACTGCTTCATTGCTTCAACAGAGCCCTGTACATCGGCTTTAACAATTAGGCTTAATTCCTTAACCTTGCCTTCCTGAATTTGGCTATACAAGTCTTCTAAAGATACTCTATGTGCAAAACTTTGTTGCTCTTTTATTTTTAATTTTCTTGCTTCAGCCATTTGTCTTGCAGTTTTCTCATCTTTAACTACTGTAAATCTATCTCCTGCAGACGGTACTTCAGATAAGCCTAATATTTCTACAGGTATAGAAGGACCCGCAGCTTTAGTTTTCTTTCCTTTATCATCAAACATAGCCCTTATTTTTCCATATGTGGTACCTACTAAAATTGCATCTCCAACATGCAAAGTACCATTTTGTACTAATAAAGTTGCTACGGCACCTCTACCCTTATCTAACTTAGCTTCTACTACAGTTCCTCTAGCTTTTCTAGCAGGATTAGCTTTTAATTCAAGCATTTCTGCTGTTAAAAGAACCATTTCTAATAATTCATCTAAACCTTGTTTTGTCTTAGCAGATACAGGAACAGTGATGGTGTCTCCACCCCAATCTTCAGAGATTAATCCATACTCTGTTAGCTCTTGTTTAACCCTATCTGCATTGGCATCAGGTTTATCCATTTTATTAATAGCTACTATAATAGGAACATTTGCTGCTTTACAATGGTTTATAGCTTCTTGAGTTTGAGGCATAATTCCATCATCTGCAGCTACTACTAAGATTACAATATCTGTAACCTGAGCTCCTCTAGCTCTCATAGCAGTAAAAGCTTCATGACCAGGTGTATCTAAAAAAGTAATTTTTTCATCGTTAATTTTAACCGTATATGCACCTATGTGCTGAGTAATACCTCCAGCTTCTGTTGCAGTAACTTTTGACTTTCTTATGGCATCTAATAATGAAGTTTTACCATGGTCAACATGACCCATAACTGTTACTATAGGAGGTCTTTTCTCAGTATTTGAATCCTCTTCAAAATCTAATTCCTCATCTATGTTATTTCCTTCTTCTGATGTCTGTGTAATATTAATATTAAACTTAGCAGCAACTTTTTCCGCAGTTGCAAAATCAATCTCTTGGTTAATAGCTGCCATTACTCCACAAAATATTAATTGTTTAATTACTTCAGTGGAAGGTTTATTTATTTTCTCTGCAAATTCTTTTACAGTAATAGTTGCAGGTATTTCAATAATAGCATTTTCGTTATTGCTATCATTATTTTCTTCATTAGCTTCTAAATCATTAGAAGCTACCTTGTTTTGCTTATTTTTCTTTTTAGTTTTTACAAAAGACTTCTGATTTGAATACATTTCCTCATATTTAGCTATAACATCCATTTCATCTTGTTCATCTACTTGGTCTTTTTTATCATCATAAGAAGCTTGCTCTTTATTTTCTTCTTCTTTCTCGCTTAACAGCTCCTTGATAAGTTCAGCATCTTCATCGTCTATAACACTCATATGATTTTTAACTTCAACATTAAATTCTTCCTGTAACATTGAAATTAAATTCTTACTAGAAATATTTAATTCTTTAGCCAATTCATAAACTCTTACTTTCGACATATATTCACCCCCGGTTATTTTGGTTGGCATTATAAATTTCCATCAACCTTGTACTCATATTGCTATCAATAACGCCGAGCACATTAATTTCTTTTCTTCCTAATATACTGCCTAATTCTTCCTTATCGTAGTCATAAATATACTTTATATTCTTTTTCTCACAAAGATTTTTAAATTTTTTATATGAATTTTCAGAAAGGCTTTTAGACAGAATACAAAGAAATACTTTACCATGTTTTATCTTTTCTTCACATTTGTTATAGCCTTCAATTAACTTTCCTGCACCCTTTGTTAAAGCTAAAAACTGAAGAAAATTATCCTTCATCAACAACTTCTCCCTTTAAATTTTCATACAGCTCTTCAGATATTTTAGTTTCTAAGTTCTTTTCTAATCTTCTGGATTTAAAGGCCTTTTCCAGACACTCAATACTTCTACAAATGTAAGCTCCCCTGCCTGGCTTTTTGCCTGTTAAGTCCATGGAAACTTCCCCTTCTTTGTTTTTTACTACTCTTACCAGTTCTTTTTTAGGTTTCATTTCCATGCATCCAGTGCACATTCTTAAAGGTATCTTCCTTACTTTCAACCAAGAAACCTCCTATCTTATTCCATATTCTCCACTTGAGATTTACTCTTAATATCTATCTTCCATCCAGTAAGTTTAGCTGCTAATCTAACATTCTGTCCTTCTTTTCCTATGGCTAAAGATAACTGTGAATCATCTACAATAATTTGTGCAGATTTAAGTTCTTCATTAATTGAAACATCTAAAACCTTAGCTGGACTTAAGGCATTAGCTATATAGACTTCTGGTAACTTATCCCACTTTATAATATCGATTTTTTCATTCTTCAATTCATTAACAATATTTTGTACTCTTGTCCCTCGTGGTCCAACACAGGCTCCCATAGGATCCACATTTTCATCATTAGAACTTACTGCAATTTTTGTTCTTGAACCAGCTTCTCTAGCAATGCTCTTTATTTCTACTATTCCTTCGTAAATCTCTGGAACCTCTAATTCAAAAAGACGTTTTACTAGACCTGGATGAGTTCTTGATACAATTACTTGTGCACCCTTTGTTGTATTTTTAACTTCAACAATATACAATTTTAATCTTTCATTAAAATTGTATTCTTCTCCTGGCATTTGTTCATTTGGTCCTAAAACAGCTTCAATTTTGCCTAAGTCTACAAAAACATTGCCTTTATCTTTTCTAATTACTATACCAGTAATAATATCAAATTCTTTCTCAACAAATTCATTATAGATTATGTTTCTCTCAGCTTCTTTGATTCTCTGAACCACTACCTGTTTTGCTGATTGGGCTGCTACCCTTCCAAAGGTTCGTGGAGTAACTTCCAATTCAACAACATCACCTATTTGGTATCTAGGGTTTATCTTTCTTGCTTCCTCCAAGGATATTTCATTTAATTCATCCTGCACATCCTCAGATACTTTTTTCTGAGAATAAACATGAATTTCTCCTGTTTCTCTATTCATACTTACTCTTACATTTTGAGCAGCACTTCCAGCAGTTGCATAATTTTTCTTATAAGCAGCCACTAATGCGTCCTCTATTGTTGTAAACAAAAGATCCTCACTAATTCCTTTTTCCTTTACTATCTCCCTTAAAGCCCCAATAAATTCCTCATTCATTGGTATTACCCTCCTTTAAACTCCCCTCAAGACTTATTGATTTAATCTTTTCTCTTGGTACTATTACTTCATTTTCTTCTATACTTATATAAATATTATCATTATCAAAGGATTTTAAATTACCTATTAAAGATTTTGCCCCATTGAATACACCGTTAAACACAATTTTTACAGTGTCACCAATATGCTTTTCCAAATGTTTATCATTAAATAACTCCCTAAAGATACCTGGTGAAGATACTTCTAAGTAATAACTATCTGAAATGGGATCTTCAACATCTAGCATGTCACTTATAGGCCTACTAACTTTTTCGCAGTCAGATAAGCTAATACCACCTTCCTTATCTATATAAACTCTTAAATAATATTCTCCATCTTCTTTTTTATACTCAATATGATACAATTCATATCCTAAACCAACAACAATAGGTTCTATTAGTTTATTTAACTTTTCTAGCAACACTTGTTTTTTCAAAATATCCCTCCTCTTAATGATCCTATTTATATTCTACTCTATATAGCAGTTTCTATTAGGACCTAATGAAAAACGCAACATTAGTTGCGTGTTAAAACAAATAGAAAGAGCGGGTTTTGTTTAACATCCCACTCCTTAAGCCGAAAATATAGTAATTCATCATTGTTATTGTAACATAGACAGTAAATTATTACAAGGATAAATTAAAGTTAACAAGCTTCTACATCTTTTCTATCTCTTCCATTAATGCCTCAACTAATTGATCTTCTTTAACCTTTCTTATTATTTCACCTTTTCTAAAAATGAGACCTTCTCCATTTCCTCCAGCAATACCTATATCTGCTTCTCGTGCTTCCCCAGGTCCGTTAACTACACAGCCCATTATAGCTACCTTTATATCTTTATCTAAATCCTTTAGCTTTTCTTCAATAGTATGAGCTAATTCTATAAGATTAATTTGAGTTCTTCCACAGGTAGGGCAAGAAACAAAGGTAATTCCTTGCTTAATTATACCTAAAGATTTTAGAATTTCTTTTCCTACCCTAACTTCCTCTAATGGATCATCCGTTAAAGATACTCGTATTGTATCTCCAATTCCCTCTGCAAGAAGAGTTCCAATTCCTACGCTAGACTTTATGGTACCTCTCCAAGTTGTGCCCGCTTCTGTTACTCCAATATGTAGAGGATATTCTACCTGCTTAGAAATTAATCTATAACTTTCAATCATTTGTAGCACATCTGAGGACTTTATTGATATAACTATATCATGAAAATTCACCTTTTCTAATATATCCACATGTCTCAAAGCACTTTCTACTAAAGCTTCAGGACATACCTTACCATACTTGGATAATAGCTCCTTTTCTAAAGAACCGCTATTTACACCTATTCTTATAGGAATTCCTTTATCTAAAGCATGTTCTGCTACCAACTTTACTCTTTCCATGTTACCTATGTTTCCAGGATTAATCCTAAGAGCAGATACCCCATTGTTGATAGCATTTATAGCTAATCTATAATCAAAATGAATATCTGCTACCAAAGGTATATTAATCTGCTTTGTTATTTTCTTTAAAGCTTCACTGGCCTCCTCATCAGGTACTGCGCATCTAATAATATCACAACCAGCTATTTGCAATCTCTTTATTTGATCTACAGTAGTTTCTATGTTCCGTGTATCGGTGTTAGTCATTGACTGAACAGTTATAGGTGCATCTCCACCTATAAAAATATTACCAACTTTTATCTTTCTTGTTTTTCGTCTTTCCATCTAATCACATCCTCTAAAATTGAACTGGGAAGAAGATATCTTTTAAGAGCACCGCTACCATTAATAACATTAAAATTGAAATACCTACAAAATTAGCTACGCTCACTACCTTCTCGTTAATTTTCTTTCTTGTTATTATTTCTAAAAGAAAAATTAAAATCCAACCACCATCTAAAGCAGGGAAAGGAATAATATTAAAAATAGCCAGTTGTACGCTAATAATAGCTATCAAATATAATAATGGTAATATTCCTAATTCTGCAGCCTTTGTAGACAACCTAAATATAGTAATAGGGCCACCAAAGTCATCCATTTTTGCTTTACCTTTAAATATAGTAGCGTAAGCTGAAAAAGTTAACTTTGTGAGGCTTATAGTTTGTTTAAATCCATAGGATATACTTTGACCAATGGATGGAGTAACAACCTTAGAAGCTACTCCTATCTTATAGCTTTTACTTTCTTCATCATATACTGGTTTTACTGTCTTAGTAATTAAATTAGAATCTCTTTCAATAACAATATTTAGTTCTTTATCTCCATTAGTATTTATAATATTTGAAAGATCCTCCCAGGTAGATATTTTTTCACCATTGATTTCTTTAATAGTGTCATCAACCATAATTCCTGCTATTTTAGCCGGTGAATCATCTAATACCGTACTTATCTGTGTAGTACTTACTCCTGATTTATATCCAATTATAGCAAGGAACAAAATAGCTAATAAAATATTCATAATTGGACCTGCAGAAACTATACTTAATCGCCTCAATGGGGACTTGTTAGAAAAGGCTCTAGGATCATCGGTCTTTTCTTCTTCTCCAAGCATCTTTACATAGCCACCTATTGGTAAAGCCTTAATTAAATATTCTGTTTCCTTTCCTTTAATTCCTATAATTTTAGGCCCCATACCTAAAGAAAATTCTTCTACCTTTACATCGTTTAATTTAGCTACGATAAAATGCCCAAATTCATGAGCTATAATCAATAAACTAAAAGCTAATAAACCCATTAGGATATATACAATATTCACTTTTATACCTCCTATAAGTATTTGGTAGTAATATAATCTGAAACCAGCCTCTGTGTTAATAATATATTTTCTACAGTGCACTCTTTTGTATAATCAAACTTATTCATACATTCATTAATTATACTATAAATTTGGCCAAAATTTATTCTATCCTTTAAATATAAATCCACAGCAGATTCATTAGAACTATTTAATATAGTTGGCATTAGTCCTCCACATTTTCCTGCCTCAATAGCAAGCTTAAGACAAGGGAAGTTATCATAATCTGGTTTCTCAAAAGTAAGTTTAGCTATCTTTGTTAAATCTAAAGATTCTACAATCATGTCACCTCTGTTAGGATAATTAAGAGCGTACTGTATAGGAAGTCTCATGTCTGCATTTCCTAATTGAGCTATTATGCTGCCATCTGTATATTCTATTGCAGAATGAATAATGCTTTCAGGGTGAACTATAGGTTCAATTTTTTCATAAGGCTGATTAAATAACCAATGGGCTTCAATTATTTCAAGACCCTTATTCATAAGTGTTGCTGAATCTATAGATATCTTCTTCCCCATACTCCAATTTGGATGTTTTAAAGCCGCTTCCTTCTTTACATATTGCAAATCTTCGAATTTCTTACCTCTAAATGGACCTCCTGAGGCAGTTAATATTATTTTGTTTATCCTTTCAAGGGAATTACCTTGTAAACATTGGAATATGGCGCTATGTTCCGAATCTACAGGAAAAATATTCACATTATGAGTCCTTGCCTTTTCCATTACAATTTGTCCTGCTGCCACTAAAGTCTCCTTATTAGCTAAAGCAATATCTTTTCCATTTTCAATAGCTTTTAATGTAGGTTGGATACCTACCATACCTACTAATGCAGTGACAACTATATCAACTTCAGGAATTGCTGCTATCTCTATTAATCCATCCATGCCGAAAAGTACCTGTGTACTTCTTTTGTTATTTTCACAATAATCTTTAAGTTTATTATAAGCGTCTTCCTCCATTAAAACTGCGTATTTGGGCTCAAATTCATTAATAATTGAAACCATTTTATCTAAACTTCTATAAGCTGAAATTGCAATTAGCTTAAATTTATCCTTTTCTTGTCTTATAACGTCTAAAGTTTGAGTACCTATTGAACCGGTTGCTCCTAATAAAGTTATGTTTTTCAATATATCACCTCAAATATATGTACTAATAAACTATTTATTGATACATTAATAATAATATATTTTTCTAATTAATTAAGCAATATAATTATTAAAGATCTAATTAATTCTATACTATTACTATTTATATAAATATAAAAAAAGAAAGTAGTATAGGGAATAAAACTATTATACTACTTTCCTTTTCCAAACATCAAATATTAACTATTATGGTTAAATAATAATATATCACAACAGATGAAAAGATTATACTATCAAATCTATCTAAAATACCACCATGACCTGGTATTAAATGACTATAATCCTTAATACCTACATACCTTTTAATTGAAGAGGCTACTAAATCACCAAATTGAGATACAACTCCACAAAGTAAACCAATTATTGCATAATGTGCTAGACCCATTATATGAAATTTGCCTTCCATAAAAATCCCAAATAATAAAGTTATTATAGCTGCACCTAAAGCTCCACCTATAGAACCTTCAATAGTTTTTTTTGGACTAACTTTCGGACAAAGTTTTCGTTTGCCAAAAGCCCTTCCACAATAATAGGCCACAACATCACAGCCCCATGAAGTAATAAAGACTAACCAAACTAGTAAATTGCCTCCAACTTTAAAATTTATCAAGGGTATAAAACTAAAGAAAATGCAAACATATAAAACCGCAAGTAAACTTAATGCGGAGTCAACAAAGGTAAACTTAATATTAATTACAGGTATACATAATAAAACTAATGTTAAGATTACAAGAAAACTACCGATATGTTCTCCATTTCGGTTAAACAATAATAAAACATAATAAATTACTGTCGCAACGTAACTTATAAGGAATAATGGTTTAAAACCTTTTGCTTTTATAGCATTAAAATACTCATGGATACCAATTAAAGAAATAAGCATAATAAAAACAGCTAAGTAATTACCACCTAAAAAGATAAATATGAAAAAAGGTGAAATTAAAAGCGCACCTATATATCTATTATTCACCGCATATCCCCCCTTACTTAACGCCGCCGAATCGTCTATCTCTGTTTTGATAATCTTTTATAGCCTGGTGTAAATCCTCCTCAGTGAAATCTGGCCAATAAATACTTGAATACCAAAATTCAGAATAAGCACTCTGCCATAATAGGAAATTACTTATTCTTTTTTCACCACTTGGTCTTATGACTAAATCAGGATCAGGAATACCTGTTGTATATAGATAATTACTGAAAGATTCCTCACTAATATCATTTATATCAATTTTACCTTCTTTATATTGACCTATCATATTTTTTACGGCATGAATTATTTCATCACGTCCACCGTAATTTAGTGCAAGACTAAGTACAACACCGGTATTGTTTTTTGTCTTTTCGTAGGCTTTTATTAACTCTTCTTGACAGGCTTCCGGTAATTTAGAAATATCACCAATATGATTCACTACTACGTTATTTTTATGTAACTCTTCTACTTCCTGTTTTAAATATTCTAACAGTAATTTCATCAATGCATTAACTTCATCTTTTGGTCTTTTCCAATTTTCTGTAGAAAAAGCATACAAAGTCAAATATTTAACACCAATCCTATTACATTCTTTAACAATTCGACGGATAGTTTCTACACCGGCTCTGTGTCCCATAGTTCTAGGGAGATTTCTAGCCTTCGCCCATCTTCCATTTCCATCCATAATTATTGCAATGTGTTTTGGTATATTGTCATTTAGAAGATTATCCTTCTCTTTTTTATTTTTACGAAATAAAAACATACACAGCACATCCTCACAACACTAATGATATTAGAAATAAAACCTGCAAAGTGCAGGTTTATATTGTCATTATTTCTTTTTCCTTTACCTCAATAATTTTATCTACTTCTTTTATGAAATTGTCTGTTATTTTTTGAATATCATCTTCAGCTTTCTTTATCTCATCTTCTGAAAATTCGCCATCTTTCTTTAAAGCTTTTACCTTATCATTAGCATCTCTTCTGATAGCTCTGATTGCAATTTTAGCATCTTCTCCTGTCTTCTTCACTTGCTTTACTAAATTTCTTCTTGTTTCTTCAGTTAATTCAGGTATTAATATTCTAATAACAGAGCCATCATTAGTTGGATTAAGTCCTAAATCAGACTTTAATATTGCTTTTTCGATAGCTTTTAAAGAACTTTTTTCCCAAGGTTGTATAAGAAGCATTCTAGGTTCAGGAGCTGAAATATTACCAACTTGATTAATAGGTACCATACTGCCGTAGTATTCAACTTCAATTTTATCTAGCATGGTTGGATTAGCTCTACCAGCTTTCATAGTAGCTAAATCAGATTTTAGAACTTGAATAGTTTTTGACATCTTTTCTTCAGCTTTACTTATTATTTCCTTTATCATAATAACCTCCTTTATACTTTTGATACTATAGTACCAATTTTTTCTCCCATGGCAGCCTTCTTTATATTACCGGGTTCATCTAAAGAAAATACAATTATAGGAATGTTATTGTCCATACATAAGGAAGTAGCAGTGGAATCCATAACCTGAAGACCCTTTTCTAAAACCTGAATATATGTTAATTCGTCAAACTTTTTTGCATCATCATACTTATGAGGATCCTTATCGTATACTCCATCTACCTTTTTAGCTAAAAGAATTACATCTGCTTCTATTTCAGCAGCTCTCAATGCAGCAGTAGTGTCTGTTGAAAAATATGGGTTACCAGTACCTGCCGCAAATATTACCACTCGACCCTTCTCTAGATGTCTCATAGCTCTTCTTCTTATATAAGGTTCTGCAACTTCTTTCATCTCAATAGCTGTCTGAACCCTTGTCATAACTCCAATAGACTCTAAAGAATCTTGAAGAGCCATAGCGTTAATGCAAGTAGCAAGCATTCCCATATAATCTGCAGTGGTTCTATCCATACCATTACCGTTTCTACCTCTCCATATATTACCGCCGCCTACTACAGCTCCTACTTCTATTCCCATATCAACTAATTCTTTTATTTCTTTTGCTATTCTAGATGCTACTTCAAAATCAATACCGTATCCTTGTGGGCCTGCTAGAGCTTCACCAGATAATTTAAGCATGATTCTTTTATATTTTGAGCTCATCTTAATCCCTCCAAATGAAAGTTAAATACTTGAAAAAAAGGAACACTGCAGTGTCCCTTTTTTTACTTAACCTGCTGCATTTGTTTTTGTACTTCTTCAGCAAAGTTTTCTTCCTTTTTCTCTATACCTTCTCCTCTTTCAAATCTAACGAATCTAGTTACAGTTATTGGTGCGCCAACTTCCTTTGATTTTTCTTCAATATACTTAGTAATTGTGTAGTCAGGATTCTTTACCCAAACTTGTTCTAACAAGCAAACTTCTTTAAAGTACTTCTTAACTCTTCCTTCTACCATCTTTTCTACTATATTTGCTGGCTTACCTTCATTAGCTGCCTGTACTCTATAAATTTCTTTTTCTTTTTCTAAAGTTTCAGCATCAACGCTATCCTTATCTAAGAATAATGGGTTAGCAGCGGCTATTTGCATAGCTACATCTTTTGCTACTGTCTTAACAACATCGTTTTGAACTTTGCAAGCAACTTCAACTAACACACCGATTCTTCCGCCACCATGAATATAGCTCTGAATTAAGCCTTCTTCGATAGAAAACTTTTCAAATCTTCTAACATTCATATTTTCTCCAATTTTTGCTATAAGTGCAGTTGTTGTGTCTTTAATAGTAGTGCTTTCATCAGCTATGTATTTTTCATTTACAAATTCATCTATAGTATTTGCATTTGTGCTAGCAGCTTGCTTTGCTAAGTTTTTAGCAAAATTGATAAATTCTTCGTTAGCAGCTACGAAATCTGTTTCACAGTTAAGTTCTACAATACCTGCAGATTTCAAATCTTCTGATACAAATGTTTCTACTAAACCTTCAGCTGCAATTCTTCCAGCCTTTTTAGCAGCTGCGGCTAATCCCTTTTCTCTTAAAACTTCTATAGCTTTTTCCAAATCGCCATTAGTTTCAGTTAATGCCTTTTTGCAGTCCATCATTCCTGCTCCGGTTCTCTCTCTCAATTCCTTAACAATTTGCGCAGTTATCATGTAATATTCCTCCCTATTAACGTTAATTTAAAAGGTAAATGAAGCATAGCTCCACCTACCTCTAGCAAGATTACTCAGCTAATTGTTCTCCTTGACGACCTTCTATTACAGCATCAGCTATTTTTGATGTGATAAGTTTAACTGCTCTAATAGCATCATCATTACCTGGTATTACATAGTCTACTTCTTCTGGATCACAATTAGTATCCACAATTGCAACTACTGGTATACCTAAAATTTTAGCTTCAGAAACAGCATTTCTTTCTTTTCTAGGATCTACAACAAATATTGCACCTATGTTGTTATCTGCCATGTTTCTAATTCCGCCTAAATTCTTTTCTAATTCTTTTTCTTCATGCTTTAACTTAATTACTTCTTTCTTTGGTAGAAGTTCGAAAGTTCCATCTTCTTCCATCTTCTTTAATTCTTCAAGCTTCTTAATTCTTGTCTTAATAGTTCTGAAGTTAGTTAGCATTCCACCTAACCATCTATTCTTTACATAATGCATTCCACATCTGATTGCTTCTTCTTCTATAGCTTCCTGAGCCTGCTTTTTAGTTCCTACAAAAAGGATATCCTTTCCTTCTGCGGAAATAGACTTAACAAATTCATAAGCCTCTTCAATCTTCTTTACAGTTTTCTGTAAATCAATGATATAAATACCATTTCTTTCTGTAAATATGTATGGAGCCATTTTAGGGTTCCATCTTCTTGTTTGATGTCCGAAATGAACACCTGCTTCTAATAATTGTTTCATTGAAATAACTGACATGTTTTTACCTCCTTGGTTTTTCCTCCATCATCTTCATTCTCACAAAAGACTTTTCAGCACCATTTTGTGAATTGGATGATGTGTGTATTTTCTCACTCCAGTAGTATATCATAAGGAATGATTATCTTCAATAACTTTTTTAATGTTGTTCTTATTTTATTTTAGCTAATTCTTCAACTAGTTTTTCATTCAATATTTTTATATGAGTTCCTTTCATACCAAGAGATCTTGACTCAATAACCCCAGCACTTTCAAACTTTCTAAGAGCATTTACAATTACTGAACGGGTTATGCCTACCTTATCTGCAATTTTAGAAGCTACTAATAATCCTTCATTACCATCTAGCTCATTGAATATATGTTCAACAGCTTCTAATTCAGAATAAGAAAGAGTTCCAATCGCTAGCTGTACTATTGCCTTTTTTCTAGCCTCTTCTTCAATTTCATCGGTTTTAGCTCTTAGAATCTCTAGGCCTACAATGGTTGCACTATATTCTGCTAAGACTAAATCGTTATCTGTGAATTCTTCTCCAAATCTAGCTAATAATAAAGTACCAAGTCTTTCTCTATTTCCCACTATAGGTACTATGGTAGATACCTTATTATCTAAATTACATTCCCCTTCTTCCATAAAGGCACAAATACCTTCATTATATAAATTTGATAAGGTTTCATTAATATTTAACAACTTTTTGTTATAACTCTCCGGAAATCTCATTTCACTAATAATTGTTTTCTTTACGATATCACATTCAAAGTCACCTGCAAAATTGTAACCGAGAATCTTACCTTTCCTACTAATTACGTAAACATTGCAAGATAAGACCTCACTTAGCAATTTACATATATCATCGAATACTACTGGTTCAGCACCAGATTTCTGTAATATTTTATTTAGTTTTCTTGTTTTATCTAATAGCGAAGACATTATTTTACCTCCTAGTTCATCGCAACTTTTATCTATTATTGTTTTAATTGTTGCAAAATTTTAAAGTTTCAGAATTGTTTTTGATTGCCGCATTTATAATATCACACCCTTTAAAGTTTTTCAACTTTATTTCTTACAGAATAACTAGTTAATAGCAATTTAAAAGGCTTTTTTTATCAAAAAATAAAAATAGGGATTAGATTCAATAGTTATCTCCGCCTAAATCCCTATTTTAAAAAAATTTTTTAATCAATATAAAATTTATAATTTAACTATTTACTGTTTTGCTTCTCTATTGCTTGGTGTTTACAATCCGCATTAGAGCATTCATAATAATTTCCTTTAGCTTTACTATATCTTAATACCATCATACTATTGCACTTTTCACATCGCCTATTTGTAGGTTCATACCAACTTACAAAATTACATTCAGGATAATTTTCACAACCGTAAAACTTTCTGCCCTTCTTACTTCTTTTAACTACTATTTTACCTTTACAATTAGGGCAAGCCACATCTAATTCTTCAACTATAGCTTTAGTATTCTTACATTCAGGATAACCAGGACAAGCTAAAAATTCTCCAAAACGTCCCTGCTTTATAACCATCATTCTACCACATTTATCACAGGGAACATCACTTATCTTATCCTCAATTGTGATTTTATTAATTTCTTTTTCTGCTATGTCTATAGATTCTTTTAAAGGTTTAAAAAAAAGGTCAACGGTGTTTTGCCATTTTTCTTTACCTTCTTCTATATAATCTAATCTATTCTCTAGTTCTGCAGTGAAATCTACATCTACTATTTCTTTAAAATATTCACACATTATTTTATTGACTATTACTCCTAATTCCGTTGGCAGAAGATTTCGCTTTTCTCTTTGAACATATTTTCTTTCTAATAGGGTAGTGATGATAGGGGCGTATGTACTTGGTCGTCCAATACCATATTCTTCTAAGACTTTTACTAAGGAAGCTTCAGTAAATCTTGCTGGTGGTTGAGTAAAATGTTGCTTATCTATTATTTTTTTTCTTTCTAAAATCTCGTTATTTTCTAACTCTGGTATACTTATACCTTCCGCTTCTTCTTCGTTTGTATACTCGTAAATTTTCATAAATCCATCAAATTGAACTTTAGAACCACTAGCCTTAAATAAATAATCGCCATTTGCTATATCTACAGAAATAACATCCATTATACAAGAAGCCATTTGACTAGCTATAAATCTATTCCAAATCAAAGTATATAACTTTAGCATATCTGGTGTTAAGCTATCTTTTAAAGCATCTGGGGTTAACTCCACATAAGTTGGTCTTATAGCTTCATGAGCATCCTGGGAATTTTTCTTTCCCTTGTAAATTCTCTTTTCCTTTGGCACATAAGAGCTACCGAAATTAGTGCTTATAAAGTTTAAGGCACTACTTTGAGCTTCTTCAGATATTCTCACCGAATCTGTACGCATATAAGTTATCAAACCTATAGATCCTTTATCTTTTACTTCAACACCTTCGTATAAATGTTGAGCTAAAGACATGGTTTTTTTGGTGGAAAAATTAAGCTTTCTGTTAGCATCCTGCTGTAAAGTACTAGTAGTAAAAGGCGGTAGTGGATTTTTTATCTTACTCCCTTTCTTTACTTGCTTTACTACAAAGTCGTTATTACTAAGTTCATCTATGATTTTCTTACATTGCTCTTCATTTTCAATTTCTATCTTTTTACCCTTATGTGTTGTAAGTTTTACTTGAAAAGTACTTTTTTCTTTAGCCTTTTTTAAATCTACAGCAATTGTCCAATACTCCTTAGGAACAAAATTTAAAATTTCCTCTTCTCTATCGCAAATTATTTTTAATGCTACAGATTGAACTCTACCAGCACTTAGTCCCCATTTAACCTTTCGCCATAATATAGGGCTTATTTGATAACCAACTAATCTATCTAATATTCTTCGCGCTTGTTGTGCGTCCACTAAATTTTCATTGATAGCTCTAGGATTTTTTATTGCATTTTTTACTGCAGTTTTAGTAATTTCATTAAATTCTATTCTGCATGTTGAAGTTGTATCTAGATTTAATGCCTTAGCTAAATGCCAAGATATAGCTTCTCCTTCCCTATCAGGGTCCGTTGCAAGGAATACTTTATCACTTTTCTTTGCCATTTTTCTTAATTTATCTAAAAGATCACCTTTACCTCTAATTGTTATATATTTAGGATTGTAGTTATTTTCTAAATCAACGCCTAATTGGCTTTTAGGAAGATCTCTAACGTGTCCCATGGAAGCCTCTACAACATAAGTAGAACCTAAGTATTTCTTAATAGTTTTCGCTTTTGCCGGTGATTCTACAATTACAAGTTTTTGTCCCATATAAGCCCTTCAGCAAATAAGCCGAAGACTTCACCCCCTTAACAATAAAATTCTATTGAAAATCATCATTTATTTTAACATAATAATTTCCTGCGATACATTTAATGCTATCTTCAAGTTGCATTTCCAATAATAACTCATATAATAGCTTAATGTCAATATTAGTTATTCTCATTATATCATCTAAATGCATAGGTGTATCTGTTAAAATACTATAGATTTTTTCCATTTCCTTACTACGTCTTTTTACTTTTTTCTTCTGTTTACCAACAAAATTTATTTTTAGTAAACTCAAAATAGATTCTATCCCTGTAAATATATGAGCACCATCACTTATTAAGTCGTGAGTACCTTTACTTTTGCTGGAAAAAATTGAGCCGGGCACTGCCATAACATGCTTACTTTGATCCAAGGCCCTATTTGCCGTTATCAAAGAACCACTTCTTTTTTCCGCTTCTACTACAATAATAAGTTCGCTCATTCCACTAATTATTCTGTTCCTTATTGGAAAATTATATGCAAAGGGAGGGGTAGAAGTAGGGAACTGAGAAATGATACATCCAATTTCTTTAATTTTATTATATAAACTTCTATTTTCTGCTGGATAAATCCTGTCAATTCCACAGCCAAGTACAGCAGTACTAAAAGCTCCATTATTGACTGCTCCCCAATGAGCAACTGAATCAATCCCCTTAGCCATACCACTTACTATATTTACATTATAAAAGGATAATTGGGATGTTATAATATTTGTTACTTCCTTTCCATAATTACTGCAAAGTCTTGATCCCACTATAGAAATATTCCTTAGCTCATTTATTTTTTTAATATTGCCAAAATAATACAAAACATAAGGAGAATCATCGTAATTCTTTAAAAGTCTTGGATAATCATCATCTTTCTTAGTAACTATTTTTATCCCCTGTTTTATAGTAATTTCTAATAATTTTTCAACATATTCCATATTCATGCTAGCTAATAAAGGCTTTGTAGAAAAGGAATAGTTATAATCCTTATGCTCGTTTAAAAACACCCATAATTCTTCTGTGTCTCTAAAGGATCTCATTATTTGATTTTTAATTTCATCAGGAAGTTTTATTGTGCTAAACCATATATCGTATAGATTCATACCATTCACCACCTTTTTTATTTCTTCATTATTTCCATATAAAAATCCAATATACCTATGAATGAATTTTAAAAATGTAGTCAAGGATTATAGAAGAGGTGATAAAATGGCTATTAAGATTTTAAGCTCTACCTATAGCGGTATTGAAGGAATGATTATTTCTGTTGAAGTAGAAATATCTAGAGGATTGCCTACTTTTAATATTGTAGGTTTAGCTGATACCGCTGTTAGAGAATCAAAAGAACGGGTTCGTTCTGCTATAAAAAACTCTGGCTTTGATTTTCCACTAGGAAAAATTACCGTAAATTTAGCTCCAGCAGATATAAAAAAAGTTGGTTCTTTGCTTGATTTACCTATAGCTATAGGTATATTAGCTGCTACAGATCAAATCAACTATGCTAATATAGATGAATATATATTTGCTGGTGAACTATCTTTAAGTGGTGGTATTACAAAAATAAAGGGATCCCTTCCTATTATAATCGAAGGGTTAAATAATAAAATTTATAAATTTATTGTACCGAAGGATAATGCAGATGAATGCAGTTTGATACAAAAAGCAGAAATATTTCCTTTTGACTCCTTGAATCAAGTAGCCTCCTATTTAAAAAATCGTGATATGCTACCCTACAAAAGTAATACTACTGTAAAAAGTATAAATTATGATTATGATTTTTCCGAAGTTATAGGACAACAATCCGTAAAAAGAGCTTTAGAAATTGCCTGTGCTGGAGGTCATAATATTATAATATTAGGTCCACCGGGTTGTGGTAAAACTATGCTAGCATCCAGAATTCCCAGCATATTACCAGATTTAACTTATGAAGAATCTCTTGAAATTACAAAAATATATAGTATTGCTGGAAAACTATCTATAGACCAAGGTTTAATTTCTACAAGACCTTTTAGAAGTCCACATCATACTAGTTCTAAAACAGCTTTAATAGGTGGTGGTATTCAATTATCACCTGGTGAAATCACTTTAAGTCATAATGGCGTCCTTTTTATGGATGAATTGTTAGAGTTTGATAAGTGTGTACTGGAAGTTCTTAGAGAGCCTCTTGAAAATAAAAAGATTATTATAAGCCGAAGTTCAGGAACTGTAGTATATCCTGCAAACTTTATGCTTGTAGGTTCTTTAAATCCCTGCCCTTGCGGTTACTATTTAAGTAAAGTAAAAGAATGTTCTTGTAGTGATAATGAAAGAAAAAAATATTTGAATAAACTTTCAGGTCCCTTTCTAGACAGAATAGATATTATGACCTTTGCTTATCAGCATCAGTATAAAGAAATAGTTTCAACTAACAAAGAAGAATCTTCTAAAACTATTAAATTAAGGGTTGAAGCAGCTCGAGCTATACAAAATATAAGATTTAACAATCAATCTGTTAAATGTAATGCAGATATGACTAATTCGCATATTAAGGAATATTGCAAATTGAATTCAGAATGTGAAAAAATACTACAACGATTCTTTTTTAAGTTTCCTTTTAGTTTAAGGGCCTACAATAAAATATTAAAAATAAGTCGCACTATAGCAGATTTAGATTCCAGTATGGAAATACGCTCTTCTCATATTATGGAGGCGCTTAGCTACAGACAATTAGGAGAAAATAAAGTTATATAAAGGGAAGTGGTAAATTGATTAATACAAAAGAAATTGGTTCTTATGGTGAAAATATTGCTCTTGAATACCTACTGAATAGAGGATATAAATTAATTTCCAAAAATTTTAAAAGTCACTTTGGAGAAATTGATATCATTGTTAAAGATAAAGATCTTATATGTTTTGTAGAGGTTAAAACACGGTATAATAATAATTTTGGTTTGCCGTCACAATCTATAGATAAAAACAAACAGAAGAGAATAAAAAAAGCCTCTCTTTTGTTTGTTAACAAAGAGAAGCTTTTTAATTTTAATTTAAGATACGATGTTGTGGAAATCTTCTTAAACTACAAGGATGATTCCTACACTATAAATCATTTAGAGAACGCTTTTTAATCTAAAAGCGTTCTCAAGAAACTCTTTCTGTGTATTGGTGTAATACCATACTTACGAATTGCTTCTATATGCTCTTTTGTACCATAACCTACATTTTTATCAAATCCATACTGTGGATATACTTTACTGTAGCCCTGCATCAATCTATCACGATACACTTTAGCTACTATGGAAGCTGCTGCAATGCAAGCACTCTTAGCATCACCTTTAACTATATAATCAGTGGTACCATTATATCCCTTTATAGCATATCCATCTGTAAGAACTAATTCAGGTTTTACGTTTAAATTACTACAGGCTTCTAAGAAAACTTTATTATTACAAAAACTTATGCCTTTTTCATCTATCTCATTATTATCTAACTCAGATATATAATAGGCTTCTGCCCTGTTTATTATTATATCGTATAACTCTTCTCTTTTCTTAAAACTTAACTTTTTTGAGTCATTAAGACCAAGTATTAAACTAGATGAAGTTAAATCATCGTATTTTAGTATAACTGCTGCCGCTACAATAGGCCCAGCCAAAGGTCCTCTTCCTACTTCATCAACTCCTGCAATTAACTTATAGCTTCCATAACTTCTGTCTAACTCATACATTTTCTTTACTCTACTTATTTCTTCTAAATATCTTTTATATTTATTTTCTAATGATATACCTAGTTTAATTACATTCTTTCTTTCATCTTTCTTTAATTTGTCAACAATGAAAGGAAAGTTTTCTTTAGAAAATAATTCTTCTTCTGAAAAGCTACTTATATATATGTTTATATCTTTGTATGATAAATTACTTATTTCTATAAACTCCATTCTAAACCCCACATTAATTTATAATGTTTCCAAGCATATCTTACCTATTTTTCCGCCTCTAAATTCATCTAAAATAATATTTGATATTCTATTGTAATCTATTTCTCCGCCAGAGATTATAGCGCCTCTCTTTCTTGCTATGCTATTTAGTGTCTCTAGAGGATCTGAAGAAAGTTCAGTTAACTTATATCTCTCCTTCAATTTTTCTGGAGCAATTACCTGTAAACGCTCTACCAATTTTAATGCTAATTCTTCTATATCAACCACTTCATCTTTTACTGCACCGGTAAAAGCCAAATTCAAACCCACTTCCATATCTTCAAAACGTGGCCAAAGTACTCCTGGAGTGTCCATTAACTCTAAGCCTATTTTGGTTTTTATCCATTGCTTATTTTTCGTAACTCCTGGCCTATCTCCTGTTTTAGCAATGTTATTTTGAGCCATTTTATTTATAAAGGAAGATTTTCCCACATTAGGTATTCCTACTACCATTGCTCTTGTAACGATATTAACAACACCTTTAGCTCTTAATCTATCATGTTTTTCTTTAAGTAACTGATCTATTAATGGTTTAATTTCCTTTAATCCCTTTCCTGTAACACAATTAACCGCTAAGGCTTTGATATCTCCTGTAGATAATTTATTACACCATTTCTTTACAACACTATCTTCACACAAATCACTTTTATTTAAAAGAATAATTCTTGGTTTACCACTACATATTTCATCTATATCTGGATTAGCACTAGATTTCACAATTCTTGCATCACGAATTTCAATAACTAAGTCTACAAGCTTTAAATTTTCTTTTATTTCTTTCTTAGTTTTCAGCATATGTCCAGGAAACCAATTTATTTTCATATTCATCAATCCCTCGGTTTTCTATTTTTTATTTTACGAAAAATGGGACTTTTGCAAGTCCCATTTTGAAATTAAATTATGTTTAAACTAATTCTTTAACTTTTGAAGCCTTTCCTACTCTATTTCTTAAGTAGAATAACTTAGCTCTTCTTACTTTACCACGTCTTACTACTTCAATTTTTTCAATTGATGGAGCATGAAGTGGGAAGGTCTTTTCTACACCAACACCGTAAGCAACTCTTCTTACTGTGAAGGTTTCTCTTAAACCACCGTTTTGTCTCTTTAAAACAGTTCCCTCAAAAACCTGAATTCTTTCTCTGTTACCTTCCTTAATTTTTACATGAACCTTTACTGTATCTCCTACATTGAAGTTTGGTAGGTCTGTACGAAGTTGTTCAGCTTCAATTGATCTTATTAATTCATTCATTGTGCATTCCCTCCTTAGTTTCATTAACGTTCGTACCTTATAAAATAGGCAGAGGACCGTCCGTACTAGCACAAAGCATATTTTATCATAGTATTAGCAAGGTTTCAATAGAATTTTTATAATAAATCAATTTTTTTGCTATTTTTTAGAATACTTTTTATATAACTTTTTTTCTTCATCACTAAGATTATATTTTTTAAATAAATCAGGTCTACGCTCCTCAGTAATTTTCAAAGATTGGTATTTTCTCCATTGTCTTATATTTTCATGATGTCCAGAAATCAAAATTTCCGGTACCTTTTCTCCTTCAAAATCATAAGGTCGAGTATACTGAGGATATTCTAATAAGCCATTATAAAAGGATTCATCCTTATAACTTTCATCATTAGATAAAACACCTGGTAACAGACGACATATACTATCTACTATTGGTATACAGGCACTCTCTCCGCCAGTAAGTACAAAATCCCCTAAGGATATTTCCATATCTATGTATTTATAAGCTCTTTCGTCAATCCCTTCATAATGGCCACATAAAAAGATTAAGTGCTCTTCTTTAGAAAGCTCCTTAGCCATTTCTTGATTAAAGGTTTTTCCACGGGGACCAAGAAAAATTACTTTCCCCTTTGAATTTTCTTTAGCTTTTTTAATAGTATCTGCAATTGGTTGTACTGCCATTACCATTCCAGCACCACCACCATAAGGATAATCATCTACCTTCCGATGTTTATCCTTTGTATAGTCCCTTATGTTAAAAATATTAATATCAATAATACCTTTCTCCTTAGCTCTTCCCATAATACTATAATTAAAGACATCAAACATTTCAGGGAAAAGAGTCAAAATACTAATCTTCATAATTCCATACCTCTACAGGTTCAATAATTATTTTTGAATTTTCAACATCAATATCTTTTACTACAGAATCTATTACAGGTACCAAAACATCCTTTTTACCCCTTACCCAGTAAACGTCATTGCTTCCTGTAAAAATAACTTCTTTTACTTCTCCAACTTCTTCTCCCTTTGTATCTATTACCTTACAACCTACTATATCCACTACAAAATATCTACCTTCTGGTAACTTTACTGCATCTTCACGTCTAACCTGCAAATACTTAGTCTTTAGTTTTTCTGCTGCTTCAATGGTATCTATACCTTCAAGTTTTAAAATTGCCTTATCCTGTTGAAGTTTACACCAAATAACCTTTATTTCTTCACCATCAAGCAATACATATTTTAATTTTTTAAATCTTCTTATATCATCCGTTAATGGATATACCTTTAACTCACCTTTTATTCCATGGGTATTAATGATTTGGCCAATGGTTATTTTATCCTTCATCCTATCACCCGCTTTAAGTAAAAAAATTTGCAATTATGGAAAAAGAGCTAGGGAAATCCTAACTCTAAATTAAATTATTTCTACAGAAACTCTTTTATTTTCTTTTACGGCAGCTGCTTTTACAACAGTTCTTATAGCTTTTGCTATTCTGCCTTGTTTTCCTATAACCTTGCCCATATCTTCTGGAGCAACCTTTAGTTCTAGGATAACAGATTGTTCTCCTGCTATTTCATTTACTTGAACCATATCAGGATTATCAACCAAAGATTTAGCTATTATCTCTATTAATTCCTTCATAAACTGGTCTGCGCCAATTGAAAACTGCGCAGAATTCACCTCCTAATAACTACTTTGAAAGCTTATCAGTAATTCCAGTTTTATCAAATAGCCTCTTTACTACATCTGATGGTTGAGCTCCATTCTTAATCCACTTTGTAGCCTTTTCTTCATCAATTTTGATTACAGCTGGCTCAGCAATTGGATTATAGTAACCAATTTCTTCGATGAATCTTCCATCTCTTGGAGCTCTTGAATCAGCAACTACTATTCTATAAAATGGAGCTTTGTGTGCACCCATTCTTCTTAATCTGATTCTTACTGCCATTGATTTCACCTCCTTTAAATAGTAACATTATTTATTTCATAAAAGGGAACTTTCCAAATATACCTTTTTTCATATTCTTTTGTAACCCTTTCATTTGCTTAGTCATTTTCTTCATATTATCAAACATTTTCAAAAGTTTATTTACATCCTGCAATGTGGTTCCAGAACCATTAGCAATTCTTTTCTTACGGGATGTAGAATTTTTAATTAATGAAGGCTGCATCCTTTCCTTTTTAGTCATGGAATGAATCATTGCTTCAACCTTTGCAAGTTCTTTTTCGCCCTTATCAAAATCAACACCTTG
>Ga0209537_1000459_pt1 | contig 49541 bp, 44 predicted proteins | sample BioPla4DNA1_FD_187698 | JGI IMG/M metagenome (GOLD analysis project Ga0209537, IMG submission 187698) | Biogas fermentation microbial communities from Germany - Plant 4 DNA1 (SPAdes) (version 2) | ecosystem: Engineered > Bioreactor > Anaerobic > Digestate | place: Bielefeld, North... | reverse complement strand
TATGACAAATAAGTTCATTGTTTTAATTATGAAAAGAAAGCTAACCCTGTAGGGTTAGCTTTCTAATTAATTATTCTGAGGCTCCAATACCATAGATTTTACTTTCATAAGTCTTATAATATTGCTTCTCTCATTTTCATCTAGCTTCATCTTTATATATCTTATAGTTTCCTGTAGTTGTGGTATTGTAGCATATTCAAGGGCATTTACTCTTCTTCTTGTCTTTTCTATTTCATCTGCCATAAGCTGACAAGATTTTTCTACCTCTGCTAATTCTAAAAGTTTTGGTAGAATACCATAAAGCTTATCTATAGCAGAATCTAGTTCTCCAGAAGTAGAAGCAAAGCCATAGGGGTATATGCTGCCTTGATCTTCTTCCATCTGTCGTTTAAAAGTCATCACTGGCACTTTAACGCTCATGATGTTTTTACTTGAAACTTCTAAGCCTATTCTTTCCTTAGGATACATTACAGCTTCCTCTAACATCTCAGAAGACATAACAGCTCTTGCCATCAAGAATTCATTTAGAGATTGACCTAATTCCTTTTCCACATCTAGTCTTAACTTCTCATTATATTTTACCAAATCTATAAATCTGCGCATGAGCTCATCTTGTTTATCCTTTAAAAGCTTATGTCCTCTAACTGCAGTAACCAGTCTCTTTTTTAGATTAGTGAGCTCCATTCTTGTAGGATTGACATTAAGTCTAGCCATACTTAATCATCCTCTCTCTCAGGCAGATACTTTTCTAAATATTCATCTCTAATTCTCTTAAGCTCTGTTCTTGGAAGTATGGATAAAAGCTTCCAACCAAGATTTAAGGTTTCTTCTATAGTTCTGTTTGTAGTAAAGCCTTGAGATACATATTCCTTTTCAAAGGCTTCAGCAAACTTAGCATATAGCTTATCTGTATCTGAAAGGGCAGATTCACCAAGTATAGCTGACAATTCCTTAGCCTGCTTACCTTGAGCATAAGCAGCAAAAAGCTGGTTCATAGTATCAGCATGATCTTCTCTAGTCTTTCCTCTTCCTATACCCTTATCCTTAAGTCTTGAAAGGGATGGTAAAACATCTATTGGAGGCATAACACCTTTTCTATAAAGCTCTCTGCTTAATATTATCTGACCTTCTGTAATATATCCTGTAAGGTCTGGTATTGGGTGAGTCTTATCATCTTCTGGCATTGTTAGAATTGGAATCTGAGTAATAGACCCTTCTTTTCCTCTTATTCTTCCTGCTCTTTCATAAAGATTTGCCAAGTCTGTATATAGGTATCCTGGATATCCTCTTCTTCCTGGAACTTCCTTTCTAGCTGCAGAAACTTCTCTTAAAGCTTCTGCATAGTTTGTCATATCTGTCATTATAACTAGAACGTGCATACCCTTTTCGAAGGCTAAGAACTCTGCAGTAGTAAGAGCCATTCTTGGTGTAGAAATTCTTTCTACCGCTGGGTCATTAGCTAGGTTCATAAATAGCACTGTTCTATCAATAGCTCCTGTCTTTGTGAAGTCATCAATAAAGAATTGAGCTTCCTCAAAGGTTATACCGATAGCTGCAAATACAACGGCAAATTTGGAGTCTGAATTAAGAACTCTTGCCTGTCTTGTAATCTGAGCAGCAAGTTCTGCATGCGGTAGTCCAGAACCAGAGAATACCGGTAATTTTTGTCCTCTAACCAATGTATTCAATCCATCTATAGCAGATATACCAGTTTGAATGAATTCATCAGGATAGTCTCTAGATACAGGGTTCATTGGTACACCATTGATATCAGCCTTTTTCTCAGCTATTAGCTTTGGACCATTGTCCTTTGGTCTACCAAGACCGTCAAATACTCTTCCTAACATATCCTCAGAAAGTGATACTTCTAAAGGTCTGCCTAAAAAGCGGGCCTTACTGTCTCTTAAATTTATACCTGCTGGTCCTTCAAAAAGCTGAACAACAGCTTTATCTTCATTTACTTCAAGCACTCTACCACGTCGAATTTCTCCATTAATGAGCTCAATTTCAACCAATTCATCGAATTTGGCTCCTTCAACTTGCTCAACCACCATCAAAGGACCAACAACTTCTTTAACGGTTTTATATTCCTTAAGCATTTAATATCCCTCCTTCACCGATAAGTCTCTCCACTGCTGCCTTTACTTCTTCAGCAACGGCATCCATTCTTTCTAACTCAGTTTCAGGGATATATTTAGCTCTAGCAATTTTATCTCTTTCTTCTAAGGCAAGTATATCCTTTAAGTATACACCAGCATCTAATGCCTTATTTGCCCAATCTTCAAAGGATAATACTAGCTGAAGCATCTTGTACTGTTTAGCAAAGGAGGCATAGGAGTCAACTTCATGGAAAGCATTTTGCTGCAAGTAGTCTTCTCTTATGGATCTTGCAATTTCAAGTTTTAACTGGTCTCTTTCAGAAAGAGCATCATAACCTACTAATCTAACAATTTCTTGTAGCTCTGCTTCTTCCTGTAGCATCGCCATAGCTCTTACTCTTAGCTTAGTCCAGTTTTCTCCTACATTCTCATCCATCCAGTCACTAACTTTTTCTAGATACAAGGAGTAGGAATTTAACCAGTTTATAGCTGGGAAATGTCTTCTATAAGCTAGCTGTGAATCTAGTCCCCAGAATACCTTAACTATTCTTAGTGTAGCCTGAGTAACTGGTTCTGAAAGGTCTCCTCCTGGAGGTGATACGGCACCAATTGCTGTTAAGGCCCCTTCCCTTTCTCCTTCTCCTAAGCAAATAACCTTTCCAGCTCTTTCATAGAACTCTGCAAGTCTTGAGCTAAGATATGCTGGATATCCTTCTTCACCTGGCATTTCTTCAAGTCTACCGGACATTTCTCTAAGAGCCTCTGCCCATCTAGATGTAGAGTCTGCCATTAAGGCTACAGAATAACCCATATCTCTGAAATATTCTGCTATAGTAATACCAGTATAAATAGAAGCTTCTCTAGCTGCAACCGGCATGTTAGAAGTATTTGCTATAAGAACTGTTCTCTTCATCAAGGATTCTCCAGTTTTTGGATCTTTCAATTCTGGGAATTCGTTAAGAACATCTGTCATTTCGTTACCACGTTCACCGCAACCAACATAAACAACTATCTCCACATCTGCCCATTTAGCCAACTGATGTTGTACTACAGTCTTACCACTACCGAAAGGTCCTGGAACACATGCAGTACCACCCTTTGTTACTGGGAAGAAGGTGTCAATAACTCTCTGTCCTGTAACCATAGGTGCCACAGGATTTAATTTTTGCTTTATTGGTCTAGCTTTTCTAACTGGCCACTTTTGCATTAAAGTAAGTTCTCTATCACCTTTAACTGTCTTAACTACAGCTACCTTATCCGTTACCTTATAGTCTCCTTCCTTGATGTATGTAAGCTCACCTTCAACACCATAAGGAACTAAGATTCTATGTTCAATTACTGAGGTTTCTTGAACTACACCAATTATATCGCCAGCGCTTACTTTATCCCCTACCTTTTTTGTAGGAGTAAAGTGCCATACTCTCTCTCTATCTAAAGGATTAACCTCCACTCCTCTATCAAGGAAATCACCAATTTTATCTTGAATAGCATTAAGTGGTCTTTGAATACCATCAAACATGGCTTCCAAAAGTCCTGGTCCAAGTTCTACGCTTAGAGGTTCTCCTGTTGTATAAACAGGTTCCCCTGGTCCAAGGCCTGTAGTCTCTTCATATACCTGAATAGAAGCTCTATCGCCTCTCATTTCAATTATTTCACCAATAAGACGTTTTTCACTAACTCTAACAACGTCATAAACACTTGCGTCCTCCATGCCCTCTGCAATAACAAGAGGTCCGGAAACCTTGACTATTCTACCCGTCTTCAAGTTACCTACCTACCTTCCTTTATCATCTATAAAACTATTACTTACTATCTAAAATATTTACACCAACCGCTTTTTCCACATTATCTCTAATTTTTTGCAATCCTATGTTAAGACTTCCTTGATTGCTTGGTATCAAAATTATTGAAGGTAGCACAGCTCTATTGTATCTAGCTATAGTTTCTTCAATATTTTTTGCCACCTGTTCAGTTATGAAGATTACAGCATATTGATTTGCAGCCAAGCGTTCTACAGTCTTTTTTGCTTCTTCATCATCATAAACAGGGAATACCTCAATTCCTATGGCCTTAAAGGCTAAAACCGAATCTTTATCTCCAACAACAGCTATCTTATACATAGTTATCACGCAGCCTTTCTCTAATAACCCCTGCATCCATACCATTAATCTTACCTACCATTATCATCCTGATAAGCTTTATTTCATTTTCCTTTGCAAAAATATATGCAATTAATGGCTCAGGCCCAAAACTTACATACTTAGCATCCTTCATGATTTTTACAATATAATCATCAGTAAACTTTTCCAACCCGTTTAAGGAACCTGTTTTTATATAATCTTCAACGCCTAGCCTTAATGGTTCTATATAATCTACGTAAGAAAGCTTTCCTGCTATAGTTTCTATATTATCCATTAGCAAGGAAATAAAGTTATCTTTATCAGTGTTTCCACCTTCTATAAGCACTTCTTCTAAAAACTTTCTATCCTTGTTTTGCTTTTTTACTCTTATCAAGGATTTTACGTTGGTAAGATCAATGAGAGATTTTACATATTTTTCTACAAAGCGGTTTTCAATTCCAATAGCTATATCAAGCATATGCTTGAACATATATCTATCAGCTATTATGTCAATTCTTTGAGGGTCCTTTGTATTAATAAAGTCCCTCTCAATTTCCTCTATGGCGCTGCGCATAGTTTGCGGTAAATCACTATAACTTTCATTTAATACCGCAGCTTTCAATTTATCCACTTCTACCATTCCAATAGGAAGTAGAAGATGAGAAAAGTCTTGCTTTAAAGCTTTAGCCTTAAGTAATACTTTTATGTTGTGATAATCATATCTTACACTCATAACATCTACTACGGACTTTTCTGGACTAATTTCATACATCAGTTTATAAATTCTTTTAAGTTCAGAACTTAACATTTCTTCGTAGTCCTCAGCCCTTTTTACATGAGACATATGAGCAGCATACTCAGATTCCTGCAATACCTTTACTGCATCCAATGGACTATTACTGTCTATCATTCTATCTAACTTAGACCTATCCAGTAAGCGGGTTTCCAGAACTCTGAGTCTTGGTATAACACTAGTAAATACCATATTATTCATGTACTGCCCTCCTCAGTTACTGAAAGAACTCATTAACTGTTCTTTATCCAAATAATATATTTGCCACTTCATGCTCCAAGTTATCCTTGGCCAAATCTAACAGTGCCTCGAAGGTATAGTTTAAATCGATTTTGCCTTTCTCAACTATAAAACCTCCAGCAAAATCTCCATGTTCAGAGCTTAACTTAAGGTTAGCCTTCTTACCTTCTGAGCTTAAAATTTTATTTACTTCATCCAATAAAGCTTGATCTATTATATCTGCATCCTTTTTAGATATTCTAATTTTCTCATCTCCCTTTAAATCAAGAGCAACTAAACTATTTTTAACAAAGTTTACGTACTGCTCCTTAGGAAGGGCTTTCATTTTCTCTAAAGCTTGATTGAATACCTTTGAAATAACCTGCTGCTTAGCAGCTAACTTTTTATTTCTTACTTCAATAGTTGCAGAAGAAATGATTCTTTCTTTTTTAATAGCTGCATCTTTTTTTGCTTTTTCTATCATTGCTGCCTTTTCACTTTCAGCCTTAGCAACACTTTTAGAAACTATTGAAGCTTCCTCGTCTTTAGCTTCCTTTAAAATTGCATCTCTTTCATTCTCTGCATCCTTAATTATCTTATTGATAATAACATTTATATCAGACATTGCTTCACATCCTTAAATTTGATTATATCAGCTTTAGAAGTTTGCACCGAATACTAGAAGCATTGACATAACGAAACCTAAAAGTGCATAAGTTTCAACCATTGCAGCATATATAATACCCTTTGTATTATGTTCTGGCTTCTTTGCTAATATAGCTATACCTGCTGCAGCCGCCTTACCCTGTGCAATAGCAGACCATAAACCTACTATAGCAATTGGAAGACATGCCATTAAATAATATAATCCTTGTTGTAAACTAATATTTGCATCGATTCTTAAGAAAACTAAAAGACCTATAACAAATCCATAAAGACCTTGTGTACCTGGTAACAATTCAAGAACTAAAGACTTACCAAACTTTTCTGGCTGTTCTGTCATTAAACCTGCTGCTGCTTGACCTACAAGACCAACACCTTTTGCTGAACCTACACCTGCCATACCAACAGCTAAAGCAACACCTAGAACTGCAAGTATGAAACCTCCATTATTTTCGAATAAAAATTGAACAAAATTCATTATAACTTCCTCCTCTAATCTCTGTTAATTTTTAAATAGTTATTTATCATCTTAAAAGGTGAAAAAGCTCTGCCTCCACCTTCATAGAACTTTCCGAAATACTCAACATATTGCAGTCTACAAGTGTGCACATATGCACCTAGCATTGATAGGAATATGTTGAATAAATGAAAGAATACAAAGAATATTGGTCCTATTATAAAGATAGCCCATCCTGGGAACATCCTTATAATCAAGTTAAAGGCATTTGCTAACTGTCCACCAGCTAAACCTAGAGCCATTAATCTTGTATAAGAAACCAAGTCTCCAACATATCCAGATATTCCATAAAGATTGTATAAACCTGATCCTATTCTAGCTCCAAAATTTTTAATATCTCTTGCACTCATTAATACTATAATAGCCATACCAATGATCATCACATATTTTGCTATGTTTATAGCAGTAGCTGATAGGCCAATCATACCTCCACCAATGAATAAACCTGCTCCAACCAAAGCCATAACCCAAGAACCAACATCGTATAGAGCTCCTAAAGGATCTCCATCTCTAATCATCATGTAAGCTTTAATACCTAAGCCAAAGAAGATGTGTACTACGCCCATACCTAAAGAAAGGACTAATACTTTATTAATATCATCAATTGGATTTATTATTGGAGTTAGATTCAATATATCTCCAAAGAAAGAACCAAACAATATACCAAAGAAAATGGTTGGTATACTTAACCAAAAGAAAAACTTTAGCATTTTTTCTTTGCCTTCATCAAGCTTAAAGCACTTTAATATAATAGCACTACCTATTAAGACTAAAAGTCCATAACCGGCATCTGCCACCATCATACCAAAGAATATTAGATAAAATGGTGCCAAAAGCGGTGTAGGATCTATTTCATTATATCTAGGCATACTATACATTTCAGTAATATTCTCAAAATTCTTAAATACAAGATTATTCTTTAACTTAATAGGTGCCTCCTCTATATCCTTTTCTTCTACCGCTTCAAAGGATAAATAATAGCTTTCACCTAAAGCTTCTTTGATAATACTTTCCAATTCATCATTGCTATCTACTGGCGTCCAGCCTGCTATAGCTACAACCCTGTTTGTTTTTAAGAAATTTTTAGGAGCTTCCATTCTTAAAAGAATGTTAGAATAGTATTCATGAGCCATTTCAAATACTTCTATCTTCTCTTCTTGAGACTTAATAGAATTTATGACTTCTTCCTTTTCTAATAGCAACTTTTCAATGCTATCCTTAAAGTCTGAAATAACCTGAGAAGGTGTTGCACTATAAGGAAGATTAAGCTGACTGAATCCATTCTGTTTTAAAAACTCTAATACAGCCTCTTCCTTCTCCTTGTGACTGATAACAATAAAATAGGTATTCTTACTATCCCTATTAACTACTTCTGTATATATCTCACCTATATTTTGATCCAAGTCTTGAATTAACAGCTGTTCACCTTCCTTAGCTATAGAGCCAATAAATACCTTTGAATATTTAGTGGTCTTCAAATCCTCTAAAGCAGCATTCAAAGGCGACCAAGGCTCTAAAACTTCTATTTCTGTTTTAATTTTAGATACTTCGCTATCAATAGCTGCTATTCTTTGCTCCTTTTCTGTAAGCTCATTAACAAGACCTTGCCAATCACTACTTTCCACCATATTTTTTAGTTCATTAAAGGTCATCTCCTTTTTACCTTCCTTTAAACTCTGAAGTAAAGATTTTGGTGGTATGTAATTTCTTAAAAACTCAAGAGAATGCTTAATTTTTGAGAGCTTCTCTTCACATTCATTGTAGTGGGAGGCTATTGCATCCTTATTCAAATCCTTTAGATTTTCAAATTCCTGCAGAATTTCTTCTTTTTGAAGATTAATAAATTCTGCTCCTTGGAATTTTTGAAGCTCTTCAAGGATTTTTTCTTTATCGGATTCAAAAACTAGCAACGTAAATTTATTCATCTTAACTATTGCCATTAGAATTCACTATCCTCTCAATCACCATGTTAATAGCCTTATCAAATTTAACACCAGTTAAATTTAATATAGCTTCTTCTTCCTGACGGCCTTTTTCCATGATAGGCTCAACCTCCTGCTGTCCTTCTTTAACAGCAGTGTCCATTATCTTGCTAACCTCACTATTAGCCTCAGCAATAATTCTTGCATACTCCTCATTAGCCTTTTCCTCAGCTTTTTTTATGATTTCTTTTTTAGAAGCTAGAGCCTGGCTAACAATTTCTTCTGCCTGCTTTTCTGCATCCTTTAAATTACTAATAACTTCAAACGCCAAAGTCTCACCACCTTTTTTCTATAATTCCTAGTTGTAAATATATACAATATTGCTTTATATAGTATTTATTACAACTTTGCTTTATAATTATTATATTGTCTTTACAACCGGATTTCAATGTATTAACCTTCCATTTATGATTTTCATCACAAAATTTCTTCATTATAAAATGTTTTCACTGACTCTTCTTCATTGTTATACACCAAAAAACATTTTTTATAAATAATTTTTCCTTTTTCTATAAAGGCATTAATATCTATATTATATCCTTGTATATACACCCTCTTTATGGTAGTCATGCCATATTTATTAACAAGCAAATCTTTTATGATTTTTTCTTCCTCTTTAGATACATTTTTATCTAAGAAATCTGGAATCCAACTTCTTTTATTAAATCTAAAATAATCATATTTGATAAGATCTTTTAAAACATTGAGATCTTCTCCAACACATTCTTTATAAAAATCTATAAATATTCTATAATACTCCACTCCAGAAATACTCCTATTAAAGTAACCCTTACTTTGGAAATACTCCGCAAGATTTAAGAAAAAATCAAAGGCACTATTAAAATTAGGCATAATATACTGTAATATATTGCCGAAATTTTGGCTGTTATAATATTTATCGACTACTGCCTCCACTTTCTTTAGTATTACTAATTGATCATATGATATGTAATTATTTCTTATAATTTCATAAGGCGGATATGGAGAATAAACCATGCCCCACTTTTTTTCTTCCTCCTTCATCTTTGAACCCTTTAAGAGCTTCAAAAATCCTAATTGTATCACATGAGGTCCAAAACTATAAACCTCATTAAAAGATTCCTTGAAAGATTCATAACTTTCACCGGGCAAGCCTGCTATTAAATCTAAATGAAGATGAATATTATCAGCTAACCTCAGTTGTCTTACCCTATGGGCTAACTTATCTATATTCATAGTCCTGTTTATGTTCTTAACAACTTCTTCATTAGTGCTTTGTACACCTATTTCAAATTGGAATCTACCCTTAGGTACAGATCTTAGTAATTCTATATCTTCCTCCCTTAGTAAATCCGCCGATATTTCAAAATGAAAACGGGTGTTGGTATCTGCATCTTTTAGAAATTGCCATAGTTTACGGGCATAATCCCTATTAGCATTAAAGGTTCTGTCCACAAATTTAACTAAGCTTACTCCCCTTTCCATCAATAAGGTAAGCTCTTTCTTTACCAAGTCTAGATTCCTAAGTCTAACTCCTTTTATTGTTGAAGATAGACAGTACTTACAGTTAAAAGGGCACCCCCTACTAGCTTCATAATAGATAATTTTATTTTTAAATTCATATTCATTGCTATAAGGAAAGGGTAGTTGATCCATATCTAAAAAATTAAGGTTATTCTTTCCGTTTATATTTCCATTCTCATCCCTATAAAAAAGCCCAGGAATATCTTCAATACTACCCCCATTTAGTTTATATAGAATAAAGCGCCTAAAAGTCTCTTCCCCTTCACCCTCTATTAAATAATCTCCATCTACACTATCTAAAAATTTTCTTACATCAAAGGATACCTCTGGTCCTCCATATAGAATTTCTATATTTGGATTTACCTTCTTTATTAACTTTGACAATTTTATAACCATTTCAATATTCCATATATAACATGAGAAGCCTATCACTTCTGGGTTTTCCGCTATGAGTGCCTCCAAAATATTTTCTAAGCGATCATTTATAGAAAATTCTTTAATGCTACATTCATAGTCTAAGTCTTTAGTGTACTCTCTTAAATATCTAACTGCCAAGTTAGTATGAACATACTTAGCATTTAATGCTGTCAATACTAGTTTCATCTTTATGCTTTCCTTTCTTTTTCCTTCTAGCCCTGATGAAGAATATATTATTTCCTTCCTTCTCCTCTACTATGTCAAAATAAGGATAAATAATCTTTTTAACCTTGGAAAACTCTAGTTTCACTACAGGATTCCTATTTCTAATATTTACGATTTCACTTTCACCATTATTAAAAAGCACCTCTACTTCTAAATCCACTAGCTGCCCGAAGGATTTTTTTAAATCCCACAAAAGTATTTCTCCATCTTCACTAATATAATTGCAAACTTCCTTTATAAGCTTTTTTCTTTTCTTAGAATTATGCAGGAGATTTAGGGTAAAAAATAAAATAGCAGTGTCATAACACTCTTTCTCTATTAGCCTCTTTTCTTCTTCCATAATGTAATCTAGAGCTACTTCATCAAAGCTCTCCCTACACATTTTGTATATTATACCATAGTTTTTTACACCTATATCTATTACATCACCTTTTATTTTCAAATTTCTCATATCTATTTTTATATATTCCTTTTTTTCTACATAAAATTCTTTTTTCCTTCTCATAAACTATACCACCTTAATATTATAACTTTTTTTACTCATAATTTACAATTTAAAGAATTACTCATATATATTTCAACATAGAAAAAAAGAATCCTTCCATTATATGGAGGAATTCTTTTTTTTCTACACTTCTTTATTAAGTGAAAAAATAATTATAAATTATGACCTATGCTCATATCATATTAATTATTCCTTTTTTAGAGCCTATAAATTTCCATTTCCAAAGAACAATAACTATTAAAATGAAAATAAATAATATTACGTATATTAAAACAACTTTATAACTAACCTTTATAGCTTCATTATTTGGTGTTAATTTTATAAGTAAACCTTGATTTTTTTCCAATAATAACATATTACCATTATACATCTCTAAGTGGATTATTTCACTGTTTTTTCCCAGTTTTAATTTTTCTTCAACTATCCCCTTATTATCTATACTAAAGAGTATTTTATTGGAATTATCATAAAAGAACATGGAGTCTTTCTTACCAAAAGTACCTTTTCTATCAATAGTCATTGCCGTTAATGAATTAACAGACTTATGTTGATAATAAGGCGCTGGAGGATTAGTAGATGGATGCTTTTGCAATATGAAGGAAAGCTTATCTCCAGAAGCACTTTTAAATCTAGGACTAGTAATAGGATCACCGCCGCTATAATCCGGCCAACCATACCAAGTATCTGACTTTAATTCATAAATGTAATCTACATCTCCCTGCACTGCTCTGAAACCTCGCGGTTCCATACCTCCTACCACTGCAAAAATTTTTCCTATACTGTCATAATCCATAGCCTTAACATTCCTTACACCCCAGCAGTATAAAAAGCTTTCCTTGTTTTTAGGATTATATACAATAACAGAAGCGTTCCCTGGAAAATGACCAGATATTTTTTGTCCAGGGGTATTTTTAGTATTAAAAGGTATAAAGGCACCATAGTTTTTATTTACTTTATCAGTAATAGTTATATCTTTAGGTGAAATATCATAATTAAAGGGATATTTACTTTTCCACTTATTATCTAGACCTACTACACCAGAATTTGTAGCAGCACCTATAGCTATATAGATTTTATCTTCCTTTAACATAAGTTTACATTCACCATAGTCTCCGAAGTTTGGTATATCCTCCATTAGCACTTCTCTTTTATGGTTTACTATATCAAAGCTAATAAGAATTGGTCCATTTATTATGTACAGTTTATTATCATAAAATTGTAAAGATCTTATGTCTCCATTATCAAACTTACACAATGCGTAACTTTTTCCATTTCTCTCTATTACCTGAATTCTATCTTTAAAGGCTATATAAATGTTTTTGTTATCTGTTGTAAAATCTTTAGCTTCTTTAACACCAGCTGTTAATATATCATATTTCACTTCATCAGGTTCAGTAAGTATGTTAGAAGAATCATTATACATCTTAACTAAAAAATATGAAAAGCCTAGTAATACAATGGTTATGGTAACAAATAAAATCTTTTTCATCTTTCCTCCACTTTCAATTAGTTCCCATCACCATATGTATATTTAAGGTCTTTTGTTTTAATGAATTAAAAAAACTGCTATTAGCAGTTTTTATAGTACATCTTTATTTAAATATTCTGTTACACTGTTATATGCTTTATGCGTATTTGCATTTTTCAAGAAAACTTTAACCTTTTTATTAGAAAAGTTCATAATATATCCATCTTTACTTCTTTCATTACAAACAAGATAACCTTCTGCATAATTTCCAAGTATTGAATAATTATAAATACATATGCTTTCTTCATATAAATCTATATTCATAAGCCCTCTACTTTCAATATCATTAACCTTCATAAGTTGACCATTTTCAATGGTGTGTATAGTCAAAGGTTTTTTACTTCCGTCTTTGTTATATCCTTTATAAGCAACGTATTTTCCTTTAATCTCATTACTTTCTGTATCAGAAACCACTATGTTAATACTTAAATCATCTTTATCTATAAGAGATTTTTTCTTTAAAGTATCCTTTATTTTATAACATTCCTTTAAGGCAGCATTAACCTTTAGTTTGTATAAGCCTTTACCTATTAAGCTTTGCTCTGAACAAACAGTTACTGTCTTATTGAACATTTAAATACACCTAACCCTTTTTTTAATATAATTAAAACTTCCATTCAAACCATGAAATATTATATAATATTATATATTTTTTTGCAACTCAAAGTTACAAAAAATAGGATCCTAACTATAATTACTAACTCATTACATTTATAAGTTAATTTTTATAGTAGAATCCTATATAGTAAATTATATTTATATATTTTTCAGGATTTAGAATTTATTTTAAGTTTTCAGGATTTAAAGGTTTTAACTCATCTATTACAAACAAGCCGTCTTTTCTAATAAGCACATCGTCAAAGTAAATTTCTCCACCGCCATATTCTGGCCTCTGAATATAAACAAGATCCCAATGTACTGCAGACCTGTTACCATTATCACAATCATCATAGGCATTACCTGGAGTAAAGTGTATGGAACCTGCAATTTTTTCATCAAAAAGGGTATCCTTCATTGGATGGAGTATAAATGGATTTACACCAATAGCAAATTCACCTATATATCTAGCTCCTTCATCAGTATCAAATATTTTATTTATTCTTTCTGTATCGTTAGCAGTAGCATTGATTATCTTTCCATCCTTAAATTCTAACCTAATATTTTCAAAAGTGAACCCTTCCCGTAAGGCAGGTGTATTGTATGTAATATAGCCATTTACTGAATCTTTCACTGGAGCAGTATAAACTTCACCATCAGGAATATTAAGCTTTCCATCGCATTTTATACCTGGCATACCTTTAATAGAAAAGCTTAAGTCTGTACCTTCGCCTTTAATATGTACCTTATCTGTTTTATTGATCAGTTCCACTAAAGCGTCCATAGCCTTAGACATCTTGCTGTAATCTAGAGTACATACTTGGAAGTAAAAATCTTCAAAAGCTTCTGTGCTCATAGATGCTGATTGAGCCATAGAATATGTAGGATATCTAAGCACTACCCATCTAGTTTTAGGAACTCTTATTTCGCCATGAACCTTTCTCCAAAATAACTTAGAATATATAGCCATCTTTTCTGCAGGCACATCTGAAAGTTCTGCTGAATTAAGTCCACCACGAACTCCTATATAAACATCCATATCAGACATTCTTTCAGCTTCATACTTAGCCATTAAAGACATCTGTTCTTCTGTACAATCCATATATAAGGCTCTGTTAACGCTATTTTGCTTTATAGTAACAAAAGGAATTCCTCCAGCCATATATGTCTGTTTAACCAATTCTGTTACAAAGGATTCATCAATATCATAAGCTTCTATTAATACCTTATCTCCCTTTTTAACAGAACAGGAATAGTTGATTAAGTTCTCTGCTAATTTAATCATTCTTGAATCTTTCAACTGTCACACCTCCGTAAATTGATTACAAGAATATAATATATCAATATATCTACACAAAAACAATAGAGATTTCACATCTTCTATAGAATCCCTCTACAAAAATACCTTAATAGCTCTTTACACACTAGAATATATTCCTTTCTTATAGAATACATATAATTATTAGCAATACATAGGGAGTGAGACATAAATCCAATAATATCCTTATTGGTACTTAAATTATGAAAAAAGATTCTTTCGTCGCAAACTCTATATTACTTATAATGTCTAACCTAACTACAGGGGTTCTTGGTTTTATTTTTTCAATTATGCTCTCAAGAGAACTAGGCGCTGAGGGTATGGGGCTTTATGGACTAGTAATGCCGGTTTACAATCTTTTTATCTGTCTTATATGCGGTGGTATTGTAACTGCTGTTTCAAAGATATCTGCAGAATACTATGCAAATAAAGACTACACTAACTTAAAGAAAACCATTAAAACTACTTTCTCCTTCAACCTATTTTGGTCTACTTTTGTAGTAATTATAGTATTTCTTTTCTCTAGACAAATTAGTAAATATATAATAAAGGATATAAGAACCCTAAACGCTCTACGATTTACCTGTCCAGCTATGGTATTTATTGCATTCTCAAATACCTTAAAGGGTTACTTTTATGGTACTTCTAAGGTAGGTGTACCAGCCTTTATTGACATTTTTGAAAAATCCGTAAGAATACTTATCATATACACTCTCTTTACTCGCATTAATCTAACTTCTGTTACCGCTACCGTTACTGCAGCTTATGCAGCACTATGTATAGGAGAGGCTATTTCCTTAATTTCTTTATACATATACTACAAAATAGATGAAAAAAAGCTTAAGCATTTTTCTGTACGGTCAGAAAGCAAGGCTCAACTTTTATTTAATATATTAGTTATATCCCTACCCTTATGTTTAAATGGCTTTCTTTCCACCGCTTTATCAACCATATCTACTTTGGTCGTTCCTAGACGGTTAGTAATGTCCGGCATTGAGTATAAAGAAGCCTTGTCTCTTATTGGTAAGTTTACCGGTATGTCCTTAAACATTGTGCTCTTTCCTCAAATCGTTATAGGATCCATCTCTACCCTACTAATACCGGACTTATCTCAAAGCATAAGCAAGAAAGACTATTATGCAGTAAGTGAAAGAATATCCTCTGTATTAAAGCTTTCTTTCTTGTTAGGAATATCAACTATGGTCATTTGTCTAGTATGCGGAGGTAGCCTTGGCCAAATGTTTTATAATCGTTCAGACCTTGGACCATACATTAAATTTGCATCTATCAGCTGCCCTTTATTCTTTACTGCCTCAACCACATTTGGAGTATTAAATGGACTAGGTAAACAGAGCATTATACTACGTAATTCCATGCTAGTATCTGTGTTAGAAGTTATAATATTATATATTTTTACCGCAATTCCTTCTATCAACATTTTTGGATACGGCCTAAGCTTAATTATAACTTCAATTTTAACTTTAGTTCTAAACTTAAAGGTTATCTTAGATGAAATCGAGATTAGCTTCAACGGCTTTGATCTTATAGTGAATTTACTTATAGCCCTTTTACTCTACTATGTAATGAATATACTTAATGGCGTCACCGATAGCCTGTCTGTAACAAAAAATATACTGCTTATAACTTTAGGTTTTTCATTACCCTTTGCAGGCAGCTACATATTAAAATATTCAAAAAAAAGAGGGTGATTTATTTCATCCTCTTTTTCATAAAAGTAGGTATAAATTTCATAACCTTAGGTGATATTGAATTCACATCATTCTTAGTAATACCGCCAAGACAAATCATCACGTAAGCGTAAATAAACACTGCAACCATCATAGAAATCATAGTTGGCAGAACATAAGTTACCCTTGAAGGATTTTTTAACAGAAAAATATCAAAAGGTTTATACACAATAAAGGCAATTAATGCCATTACTACAGATGCCATCAAAGGCCTTATAGAATACCTTAAGATTGGCAACTTAAATCTTGTAGTATTCTTTATATAATAATAGTTAATAATTAAAGGTACTACAAAACACATTATATTACCTGCTACTGATCCAAATTGATTAATTGATGGAAATGCCATTAGAATGTAGCTTGTAATAATCTTTACTACTACACCGATAACCATAGAGCCTGTTACAACATGCATCTTACCAAGTCCCTGCAAGATAGTAGTTTGAATTTGTACTATGGACATAAGAATAACAATTATACAAGCCAATTTCATTAGTTTTGCTCCATCAATAGCAGAAGGAAAAAGCATTCCGTATATAGGCTTACTTAATACAGCAAGTCCAATAGCAGAAGGAATAACTATAATAAAACAAATCTTTATAGCTTGATTTATCTTTTCTTGAGCAGTCCTTCTATCATTTACTGCCATAGCCGCAGAGATTGCTGGTAGCACCGCTGCACTTAAGGCTGAAACAATTGCTATTGGTACATTTATCAAGGAATTTGTTTGACCTATGGTTCCATACATTTCCTTAGCAAATTTTTTGGAGTACCCTCCCACCATAAGTCTTTTAACTGCTATCAAAGAATCGATGAAGTTACCACCTTGCTGCAATCCTACGCTTAAAGTAATAGGTATTCCATAGGTGAGCAATTTTCTAAATAATGTTTTATTAGATAATCTTTTAACCTTTGATAAATCTGTACCTTTTGGAATTCTAAACTTCTTATTTTTTTCATACTTGATAATTAAGTATATACAAGCAACCAAAGCTCCTAAAGTAGTTCCTACTGTAGCACCAGCAACACCAGCACTAATGCTTGTTTTTATAAGTAAAGCAGCACAAAGTAAACTAAATACTGTATTTACTATCTGTTCAACAATTTGAGATACTCCTGTTGGGGTCATATTAGCCCGACCTTGAAAGTAGCCCCTATAAGCAGACATTACAGAAGTTATTAGCACTGTAGGAGCTAATACCATAATAGCCAACTTAGAATCTTCATGACCTGCCCTTGATGTAATTGGTCCTGCAATAAGAACCATTACTAAGGACATAACAAAGCCTAAAACTAAAAGCATAAATCTAGCCATCTTAAAACTTTTCACAGCATCCTTATAATTATTTTGAGCTATTAGTTCTGAAACCAGCTTTGAAATGGCTACTGGTATTCCAGAATTAGTAAGAACATATATAAAGGTAAATATGGTATATGTAAAATTATAGGAACCAATAGCAGCTTGAGGAAGTATAAAATTTAATAGTGGTAAATATAATAATGATACTAACTTAACAATCAAGCTTGCTGCTGAAAGTACAGCAAAGCCTTTAGTTGTAGACTGTTCTTTCATAAAACCCAAAACCTTTCTAACGGTAAACAATTGACTTCAATGTATTCCATTAAAGTCAATTGCCTACCTAAAATTTAAATACATCCTTTTTAATCTTTTTAAATATAGGCGGTAAACTTTCCGCTATCGTCTTGTTTTCCATATACTTTAACTTATCCTTACAGTCAGTAAAAGTAACCTTGAAAGCATATAAGAACTGATAATCTAGACCAAACTTATTATAGAAAAAAGAATTTAGCTTTTTATCACCGTATTTTCCGTCGCCTATTATAGGATTGCCAAGATGTGAAAGGTGAGCTCTTAATTGATGGCTTCTACCAGTTAATAGATCTATTTCTATAAAAGAAAATAATCCATCGCTTTGCACCGTTTTAACTTCCATAGCTATCTTCTTGCCCTTCTTTATTGGTGCATCATATATTTTTGAAATATTATTATCTTCATCTTTCAGAATATAGGCCTCATGAATACCATCCTTAATACGTCCCTTAACCAAGGCACAATAATATTTTTTTATTTTTCTTTCTCTTATCATTTCATTAAGTAATTTTAAAGCCTCAAAATTCTTACCAAAAATAACTATTCCAGAAGTATTTCTGTCCAATCTATTACAAGGTGCTGGGGTAAAGGTAATCTCCTTTTCTGGGTTATAGTCTCCTTTTTCTATAAGATAGGATAATACCATATCTGTGAGAGTAGGTTCACCGTTGTTGCTATCTGAATGAACCAATAAATTAGGTTTCTTTTCAACTAATAGCATATTTTCATCCTCATAGGTTATCTTTAGATCTGTATCAATCTTTATAAAATCCACCTTTTTAGGTTCCTTTGAGGAAATATTTATTAGTAATTCATCACCTTCTACTAAAGAATACTTTTCCTTAGCTTTCTTACCATTTACCTTTACCTGCCCAGTACGTATACCCTTAAAAATTGCACTCAAAGGTACATCCTTAAGATACTTTCTCAAAAACTTATCTAATCTCTGTCCCGCTTCATTTGGTCCTATCACTATATTCATCCCTTGCCTCCTAAATTGCCTTTATTCTGTTTCTCCCATTAAATAATCATAAGCTATTTTACATTGTATTGCCACTCCAATAGGAAGACAGTTTTCATCAATATCAAAGAAGCTTCCGTGGGCAGGATGGATAATACCTTTTTCTCTATTTCCACAACCTAGGTAATAAAAGGCTCCTGGTCTTTCCATACAGAAGTAGGCAAAACTCTCCACTCCCATACTTGGTTCTTCTAAATCTATAATATTGTCTTCCCCTATGATATTTATAGCACATTCCCTTACCTTTTCAACCATAAAATCATCATTATAAAGACAAGGATAGCTTTCTTCAATATTGATTTCACAGTAACCTCTCATAGCTTTAACTATTCCTTCAACGGTTTCTGTGACTCTTTTTATTGCATATTCCCTATGCTCTGTCTTTAAGGTCCTTATTATACCACTTATATTGACTTCCTCTGGAATAATATTTTGGGCGCTGCCTCCATGTATGGAACCTACGGTAATAACTGCAGGATCTGTGGGGGGAATCTCCCTGCTTACTATGCTTTGCAACGCTAGTATTACATTACTAGCAATAACTACTGGATCTACGGCTCTGTCAGGATGAGCTCCATGTCCTCCTTTTCCTATTATCCTTATATTGAAAGGATTTGATGCCGCATTTACAACTCCCTTTTTTATCCCTATCTTACCACATTCTATATTTTCCGATACATGAAGGCCAACTACAGCATCTACCTTAGGTTTTTCCAGCACACCTTCCTTAATCATGTAGCTGGCTCCACCAAGGGTTTCTTCTGCCGGTTCAAAAAGTAACTTGACATTTCCTTTTAAAGTAGACTTTATACTATTTAAAATTTTGGCTGTACCCATTAATATAGTAATATGTGCATCATGTCCACAGGCATGCATTTTACCGTCAACTTGAGAAGAATATTCACATTTCTTTTTATCTTTTAAGGGCAATGCATCCATATCCGCTCTTAAAGCTATAGTTTTACAAGACCCATCAACTACATCGCCACCCTTAATAATAGCGCAAATACCTGTCTTCGCACTATCTACATAGGGTATCCCTTCTTCTTCCAAAAAAGCCTTAATCTTTGCAGAAGTTATAAACTCCTCAAAACCTAGCTCCGGGTTTTTGTGAAAATCCCTTCTCCAAGCAACTAATTTATTATATATATCTGCAGCAGATTTTAAAAAGTCTACTTTTTCCATGATACTGTCACTCCTATACTTATGATCTGAACTTTAACAGGACCTTACTATTCCCACCTAATCTCTATTACATCTCCATCCTTCAGTTCATCATAGTATCCCGCTTGTTTACCGTTTAATTTTAACACCAAGGTACCTTTAACTCTAGTTCTATCAAAGTCAATGTAATTGAATATATCAATAAAAATATACTTATCCTTGCCCTTTAATATGACTTCTTCTGAGTTTACTTTAACAGTAACAGTATTATTCTCCTTCTTTTCTTCTATTTTTGCATCATCTATATCCATCACATTCTGCTCTTCATCTTCCATAGATTTTTCATTCTGATTTAATTCCTCTTTTTCCTCTGTTACTGTGTCTCCATTATTAGAACTTATAGTATTAACTACTTCTGCTTCAATTATTTTATCCCCTTCTTTAATAATATAATCATAGGAAATCTCCTCATTATCCACATAAAATTTAGATTCAGGGGACACCTTTTCCAAATAATATTTAATAAAATCGCCTAAGGTTCTTGGATAAATTATTTCAACATTATCATTTTCTTCAATGACAGTATCAAATTCAACTCTTTGTCCATTTATTATAGCTATAGGATCCATATTATAAAGTTTATTATTAAAATAGAAGCTTATAGATGTATAAGTGCTTACATAATCCATTACTTTAGGCTCTGCATTTTTACCATCTTTAGCATATTTAAGTTCTATTATATCTCCCTCTTTAATAGATGTATCTACAGAAGCCTTTTTAGAATTTACCTTAATACTTGCATTTTCACACATACCACCAAAAGCGATACGCTTAGTGCCATTTAGTGTAAACTTAACATTCCTGCCGTTCCTACCAATTAAAACCTTTGGGTTTATACCAGCTTGTAGTATTACATCCATAACAGTATGTTTATTGTAATTAAATAAACTTACCACTGTATCATTTATAGTTACATCAATAAAATCTTGCCCCATTTTCTTTATGGAAACCAAAGCTATTCCTAACACTGTTACACCTATACTGCCAAGTTTATATTTAGGTGGACATACACAACTTTCAATAGTTTCCCTTTCCTTTATAGCTATCCTCTGTGGAGGTAGATTTAGTTTTTGTGCTAAATAATCTATAAGCATAGGAGTATGAGCTCCTCCCCCCACAAGGAAAACCGCATTAGGAGACTTACCTCCATTTAATTCGATTATTTTATTGCCTATTTCATCACAAGCCTTTTTTACAGTAGGTGTAATAGCCTTTAAAATTTCTTCCCTACTTACTTGATTATCCAAACCTAAGATGTCAGTATAGGTAATATATTCTTTTTCCATGCATTCTCTTTTTATTCTTTCTGCAGTGTTAAAATCCACCAAGTAATTTTGAGCTATTGTTTCAGTAACCTCATCACCGGCAATAGAAACCATGCCATAGGCTGTAATAGTATCTTTACTACTGATAGCTATATCGGAGGTTCCTGCCCCAATATCTACTAAAGCCAAATTTAACAACCTTAAATTTTGTGGTATAGCTGCTTCCATAGCTGCAATTGGTTCCAAAGTTAAACTGCTAACCTCTAACCCAACTCTGTCCATGACTGCATAAAGACTATCTACTACGGATCTTGGGAGAAAAGTAGCAATTATTTCTGCTCCTATACTCTCACCCTTATGTGAAAGTAAGTTATGTATAACGTAGCCATTGAGATAATAATTTCTAACACTATAACCAACACAATAGAGTTTTCCTTGAGTATCCCGGTTAACTTCGTCCTCTGCCTTTTTCACCGCAGTTAACTCTAAGCTTCTTATAAGCTCTCTATCAATTTCTTTATCCTCGTCAATCATTAAGTTTGCTTTAGCTACAGTGGTTCTCAAAAATCTACCAGCCGCTGCTATAGCAACTCTTTTTAGTTTAAAATTCAAATCACTCTCTAATTGATTTTTTAATTTACTAACCCCAGCAGCTACTAAAGAGATATCATGTATTTGCCCATCTATCATGGCTCTTTCTTCATGCTCTACGTAGTATTCCTGAATTACGTGAAACTTTTTTCCTTGTAATATACCTACTGTTCCTATTATAGATCTTGTACCAATATCCAAGGAGAATATTATTTCACTAGGATTAACTTTTATATCCATAACTTCTACCTCATTCTTTAGCAAATACTTTGAAAGCTCATATTCATTGAATATGAGCTACATATTTCCAATTTTTACAACCTATTTTTTACTAAATTCACTGTTAAGCTGCAAAAATTGTTCATCTACATACTTATTAAAATTATAGTACATAGAAGAAAAACATTCAATAAATTTATGGTAAATGCTTTTATTTAGCCCATTTTCTTTAATGTATTTTGAAGCTTCACTTTGTTCATATCAAAATGTCTTATAAAACCATCATCGAATCTTATACCCATTTCTCCATTATTAATACTGATTATCTCTCCTTTTCCAAAGGAATCATGTATAACTTTAGAACCAATTAAAAACTCTACCGTTCTATCTATTATGTCACTTATGCCACATTCATAAATAAAAGGTGATATCTCTTTAGACTTTCCTCTCATATACTCACATAGGCTTAAATATAAATTTTCCTTAGCTCTTGTAATAGCCACATAAAACAATCTTCTCTCCTCTTCTATATAGCTTTCTTTTCCTTCTCTTTTACAAGGAATGTTTCCATCCACACAATTTATTACATAAACATTTTTAAATTCCATACCTTTTACTCCATGAATAGTGCTTAGAATTACAGTATCCTCATTGTCAGTGCTTTTCTTACTTAACTCTTCTCCAACCTGCTTTACATGTAGAAGAAAACTTTCTATATCAGTAAAGTCCTTTACTGCTTCCTTAAACTCATTAATTATTTCATCTACTTCTTCTATAGAAAGGCCATATTTTTGACAATAGCTTATGATATACTTGCTGTATTCTAACTTTGTCAATATATAATCCGTTAGCTCAGAAAGTGGATATTTTCTTATATTAATTACGTCTTTCTTAAGCCTCTGCAGCTCCTTATATTGAAAGATGGGAAGAGAGCATATATTACAAAGTATATCAAAACAATCTTCTTTATATTTATATCCAGAAAGTTTCTCTAGATTAACCTTACTAATATATCTAAAGGGCTTATTTATGATCCTTTTAAAAGATTCCCTATTAGTTAAATCATGACTTAACATCATATAACTTAATAAATCCTTACATATGCTATGATCAAAAAAGTTATAAGCCTTATCTAGTAAACGAAAGGGAACCTTATTTTTTATAAAAGCATCTATAAAGGATCTCGCTTCCATATTGGTCCTATACAAAACCGCATTATCACTGAAACTTTCCTTTTTTTCATTAACCCTTTTAAGGATCCTTTTAGCTATACCATCACTTTGCCCCCTCTCATCAAAATATCTTTCAGTAAAAATACAACCTTCAAAAATACTGCATGAGGTAAATCTTTTTTTATTTCTAATTTTATTATTATCAATGAGCTTAGCAGACATCTCTACAATATTTTTTACACTGCGGTAGTTTACCATTAGAAACTTCTTTACACCCTTTTCAAAGTTTTCATTAAAAATAACCATATAATCTGGCCTAGCACCTCTAAAGCCATATATGCATTGGTCCTCATCTCCTACCGCAAATAGAGAATTACCCTTACATAGCTTTTTTAAAATATCAATTTGAAGCTGATCGCAATCCTGAAATTCATCCACTAGTATAAATTTAAATTGCTTTCTATATCCTTCTAATAATTGATGTTTTTTATTAAAAAGTTCTAAGGTTTGTAGCTGCAAATCATCAAAGTCTAATAATCCTTTATAGCTTTTATACTCCTCGTAGCCTTTAATACATTGCTGTAAAATATTCAAATTAATATTTTGTTCCAATTGATCTAACGTTTTATATCCAGTTTTATAAGCGGATATGTAATTTAGTATATCTCTTATACGCTCTTCATTCACTTCTTCAACATAGCTTTTTAGTACTTTTTCAATTATATAATACTCTTCCCTTTCACTTATTATTTTTATTTTTCCTCTATCATTTCTTAGTATGCTGTAACATAAAGAATGAAAAGTTCCAAAGTAAGGAGTCTGGCTTTCAGTATATAATTTTTTAAATCTTTCCTTCATATTTATTGCCGCTGCTCTAGTAAAGGTTATTATTACTATATTTTTAGGATCAATGGACATCTCTTTTATTAAGTAGCCAGTTCTATTTATTATTACAGTAGTTTTACCACTACCCGGTGAGGCTACAACAAGGATGTTTTTTTCTTTAGCTCTTACAATTTCTTCTTGATACTTATCTAACATATTTATTTCCTTCCTTATAAATAATAAGTAGAAAGCAATTAATTTTAGAGTCTTCTATGATTATTGCCTCATTGAAAATTTTAAAAACATTGTAAAGTATAGATATTAGTATTAAAATAATAATTAAGCAAATTTATGTAGAGGAGAACATTATGAAGGAAACAATTTTTAGTATCAAAAATGAAAGAAATTTAACAATGTTAGTAGACTTCTACGAACTAACCATGGGAAATGGTTATTTGAAAAATGGAGTTGGAGATAAGATTGCTTATTTTGATATGTTTTTTAGAAGAGTTCCTGACGGTGGTGGTTACTGCATAATGGCAGGAGTCCAGCAACTAATTGAATATCTATCAAGTCTTAAATTTACAGAAGAAGATATTGAATATCTTAGATCTAAGAGATTATTTTGTGAAGAATTCTTAGATTATCTTAAGAACTTTAAGTTCACTTGTGATGTTTGGGCCGTTCCTGAAGGTCATCCAGTTTTCCCAAATGAACCTTTAATTACTGTAAGAGGTCCTGTAATTCAAGCTCAATTTATAGAAACAATGATACTACTAACTATAAATCATCAAACTTTAATAGCTACAAAAGCCAATAGAATATGCAGAGCAGCCAATGGTAAACCGGTAATGGAATTTGGTTCAAGAAGAGCCCAAGGCTATGACGGAGCTATATATGGTGCAAGAGCTGCAGTAATAGGAGGATGTTCCTCAACCGCTTGTACTATAGCTGATGAAATGTTTGGGGTACCTGCCGTTGGTACTATGGCCCACAGCTGGGTTCAATTATTTGATACCGAATATGAGGCCTTTAAGGCTTGGGCAGAAGCTTATCCAAATGACTGCACTCTATTAGTAGATACCTACAACGTACTAAAATCTGGTATACCTAATGCTATAAAAGTATTTGATGAAATTTTAAAACCTCAAGGAATACGACCAAAGGGAGTTAGAATTGACAGCGGAGATATAACCTACCTTACCAATAAGTCTCGTGAAATGCTAGATGCAGCAGGCTATGAAGATGTAAAAATTATTGTTTCTAATTCATTAGATGAACATATTATAAGAGACGTACAGAACCAAGGTGCTAAGATAGATAGCTTTGGTGTAGGTGAAAGATTAATCACTGCTAAATCTGAACCGGTATTTGGTGGAGTATATAAACTAGTTGCTGTGGAAAAAGATAATACCATAATTCCAAAGATTAAAATTAGCGAAAGCCAGGAGAAAATAACCAATCCAGGCTTTAAGAAGGTATTTAGAATTTATGATAAAAACTCAGACAAGGCTATAGCAGATTTAATAACCTTAGCAGATGAAGTAATAGATGAAAATAAACCTTTGGTTATTTTTGATCCTGTTTATACTTGGAAAAGAAAAAAGCTCAAAAATTTCTATATTAAAGAACTACAAGTAAAAATATTTGATAAGGGTCAACCTGTCTATACTAGCCCCGATGTAATGACCATTAGAGATTTTGCAAAAAAAGAAACAGAAAAACTTTGGCCTGAAGTATTAAGATTTGAGAATCCTCATACATATTATGTAGATTTATCACAAAAACTTTGGAATTTAAAGCAGGAACTTTTAATGGAATTAGCAGATGCAGAAGAGGAATAATGTAAGAAAAAAGGTTGATGATTACTAAAATCAATCATCAACCTTTTTCTTTATTTTAATTTCCAAACCAAATTTTAATTTCTCTTTCTGCATTTTCTACACTATCGGAGGCATGCACTAGATTTCTAGTTTTATGGTTAGAATACATACCCCTTATACTTGCTAAATCAGAAACCAAAGGATCCTTATCTCCATTTATCTTTCTTACCATTTCGATAGCATTTTCTCCTTCAACTATCATAGCAACTATTTTACCTTCAATAATATAGTTTATTAAAGTTTCAAAGTATGGTCTTCCCTTATGTTCTTCATAATGTTTTTCTGCTATTTCCCTATCTGGTTGTAGCATCTTTAAATCAGTAATCCTTAGTGTTCTTTTTTCATAAGCGCTAATTACCTCCCCAATCAGCCCCCTCTCAACTGCATCTGGTTTAATTAGCACTAATGTTCTTTCCATAAAATTTGCCCTCCATGTCATTATATTAAAAATAATTTTTCACATAAATTCTTTCCAAAAATTCTCTATCCTCTTCTTTATCATACACTTCATCCAAATTAATTATATCCTTAATATTAATAGACTTTATTGTATTAATTTTCTTAAAAGGACATCCTGAACCATTATTTTCATATTCATAGAAAGGACATTCCTTAAAGCAAGCCACTTTCTCTTCCAGTGTAGATAAAAATGGACATTGACACATATTTACCCCCCCAATAAAAATAATCTAAAAAACCCATCTATATCATATTTTATATTATTATCCAATCTATTATAAACAGTATAGCAACCAATTTAAATATTATCAATACCGTTATGTAAACTTTTTCATATTTTTTAATTTTATATTATGTTAAATTTTATATAATTATTCATTTAAATAGAATTAATGCAACATAATGTATAATTAACACTGATTATACATTATGTTAGCAAAAATTACAATATATAAATTAATTTTTATTATTTTAAAATTTTAAGCACATTTAGTAAATATTCCCACATTCTTTTTACAGAAGATATACTCATTCTTTCTTCAGGAGTGTGAACATCATAAAGATTAGGTCCGAAGGATATCATATCTATATCTGGGAACTTTTCTTTAAATAGTCCACATTCTACCCCAGCATGTATAGCAACTATTTCTGCATCCTTGCCATACATTTCCTTATAAACCTTTTTGAAAACTTCCCTTATCTTTGATTCACTATCATATTGCCATTCAGGATATTCAGAGTGAGTGGTGATCTCTGCTCCAAGAGCCTGTGCTAAAATAGCTGTTTGCTTTACAATATCCTCTTTTAAACTTTTAATAGAGCTTCTAACAGAGCTTTCATAGATTATACTATTTTCATTAGTGCGAACAATTCCAAGGTTGGAGGAACTTTGAACTAAACCTTCAATATCCATGCTCATAGTCTGGATACCATTAGGTATCATATATAAAAGCTTAACTGCATTATCTCTGCACTTTCTAGAAAGGACCTCTTGAACACATTCTTCGCTCTCTTCAAGCTGTAAAACTAGTCCTGGATCAGCTTTTCTATATTCATTTTTCAAAATAGAATTCCACTTAGATATTGTCTTGCTTAGAACTTCAATCTCATCTGCTTTTACTAAAATAAAGGCATCTGCTTCCCTTGGAATAGCATTATCCTTAGCACCACCATTTACTTCTGATAATTTATAATCCACATTATAAATTAAATCTACAAGAACTCTTCCAAGTATTTTATTTGCATTACCCCTTTGCTTAATAATATCCATACCAGAGTGTCCGCCTTTAAGCCCTCTTACCATTAACTTATATTTCTTATATTCATCCTGTTTAACTGCTTCTTTTTCTAGCTTTAGTTCTACCTTAGTTCTTAAACCTCCAGCGCAGCTTACTAGTAATTGACCTTCCTCTTCATTATCGATATTTATAAGAATTCTCCCCTGTATATGTTTAGGATCTAAGTTTCTTGCTCCGCTCATTCCTGTTTCCTCATCGGTAGTAAGTAAAACTTCCAATGGAGGATGTGGAATATCTTCAGAATCTAACAGAGCTAAAGCATAAGCTACTGCAATTCCGTTATCTGCTCCTAAGGTAGTGCCATTAGCCTTTACAAAATCCCCTTCTACAATTAGCTCTATAGGGTCCACCTCAAAATTATGAACTTTTGAATTGTTCTTTTCACAAACCATATCCATATGCCCTTGAATAACCACTATAGGTGAATTCTCATAGCCTTTTGAAGCTTCCTTTTTAATAATTACATTGTAAGAGGAATCCTGAATAACCTCTAAGTTTTTGCTTTTTGCAAAAGCAACTAAGTAATCACTTATTGCTTTTTCATTACCAGAGCCTCTTGGAATTTTTGAAATCTCCTCAAAATAGTAAAATACCTTTTCCGGTTCAAGACCTTTTAATACTTCTGTCATAATATCACCCTTCCATGATTGTCTTCATTATAAAAACATCTTAACATAATATAACTTTAAATCAAACTAGGTATATTTATATATTTTAAAAGCTGACAAAGTTATATTGCTTTGTCAGCTCTTTTCTATAGTTTACATCCTATCCTATTTTATCTTATCCTTAAATATATAGCTAAAACTTCCTTCATGTGCTTACTATCCTCTTCAACACAATGTATATTATATACATTACCCTCTAACTTAGTGTGAAAATTTCTAAATCCCTGTGTTTTTAAGTAGTCCTCTATATCTTCTACCTTTTCTCCTTGAGCTACTAAGGTCTTGTGGCCAATAAAATCATCATTAACATAAACTTCGTATTCATCATGAGCCATTTTTGAATATTGGTCTTCGTTATTATTAGCGTTAATCACGAAAGGAGACGGCCAAAGCCCTCCAAAACCATTACCAAATATCTTCATAATAGCACCCCTTTTTTAGAGAAAACTCTGAAAAATTATTTCGAGTACTATTATGGGCAAATTTCTAATTATTATACATTCTTGTAAAAAAACTTATTTTCTTGTTTGTCCTTCACCATATACTATATATTTTGAGCTTGTTAATTCCTTAATACCCATTGGGCCTCTAGCATGAAGCTTTTGCGTACTAATACCTATTTCTCCACCAAAGCCAAACTGTGCTCCATCGGTAAATCTAGTAGATGCATTTACATAAACAGCAGCAGCATCTACCTCATTTAAAAATCTTTGAGCATTAGCATAGTTAGAAGTTATAATAGATTCGGAATGTTTTGTTCCGTACTTATATATATGATCTAAAGCTTCATCAATAGAATCTACCACTTTCACTGCCAATATTAAATCTAAGTATTCTGTAGTCCAATCTTCATCAGTAGCTACTTCTATATCTGACAAAATTGCCTTAGCCTTTTCACAGCCTCTTAATTGTACATCATATTTATCCATTTCCTCTTTTAAAACTGGAAGAAACTTATCTGCCACAGAAGCATGTATTAATATTGTTTCTATAGCATTACAAACTGCCGGCCTCTGTGTTTTTGCATTTATTGCTATATCCTTAGCCATATTAAGGTCTGCTGCTTCATCAATATATAGATGACAATTACCTACACCAGTTTCAATCACTGGCACAGTAGAATTTTCTACAACGGTTTTTATTAAGCCTGCTCCTCCTCTAGGAATTAGCACATCAATGTAGTCATTAAGCTTCATTAGTACCTTTACCGCTTCTCTATCTGTATTTTCTATATATTGTAGGAAGCCCTCTGGCAATCCTGCTTTTACTCCTGCTTCACTTATTACTTCTACTATCTTTTTATTAGAATTAACTGCTTCAGAACCACCTCTCAATATAACCGCATTACCGGATTTAATACATAGTCCCGTAGCATCTACAGTAACATTAGGTCTTGCCTCATATATTATACCTATTACTCCTAAAGGCACCCTAACTTGAGCTATAGTCAGATTATCCGGAGTCTTCCACATTCTTACAGCTTCTCCTATAGGATCTTGTAAATCTGCTACCTTTACTAATCCTTCTGCCATATCCTTTATTCTTGCTTCTGTTAATAAAAGTCTATCTAATAAAGCCTTTGATAAGCCATTTTCTTTTCCTTTGTTTATGTCTACACTATTAGCCTCAAGAATTTCACTCATATTATCCATTAGAGCTTGAGCCATTGCTTTTAAAGCATTATCCTTAGTATTAGTACTTACACTGTTCATTAGTCTTGAAGCCCCTTTAGCTGCTTTAGCTTTTTCTACCACATATTCTTTAATATCCATTTTATCACCTCTCCATAATATAAAAATTAACTATACACCAGTATCAAAAAAGGTTCCTACCTCTTCCCCATTTAAAACCCTAGTTATTATATGATTCTCAGCACCATTTACTATTACCATAGCTGCCCCACACTCATTAACAATATTAGCAGCCCTAAGCTTAGTAACCATACCACCTGTTCCGAGACTGCTTCCAGCCCCTTCAGCACAGGAAGCTATTTCCTCCGTTACAGAACTTACATAGTTAATTAACTTAGCCTGTTCATTATTTGCTGGATTGCAATCATACAATCCGTTAATATCAGATAGAATTATTAAAAGATCCCCTTGTACAAATTTACATACGTGAGCAGATAAAGTATCATTATCCCCTATTTTTATTTCTTCTATAGTTATAGCGTCATTTTCATTAACTATAGGAATAACATTCTCCTTAATTAATGCCTGGAAAGTATTTTTTGCATGCTTTAATCTCTTAGGATCTTCCATATCTTCCTTTGTTATTAATATTTGAGCTGTATTTTTACCATATTCTCCCAAAATCTTGTCATACATATGCATCAATCTAACCTGTCCAACAGCAGCGCAAGCCTGCTGTCTAACTACAGATTTAGGCTTACTTTTTAATCCTAATCGCCCCATACCTGCAGCTATTGCCCCAGAACTTACAAGGATAACTTCTATTCCTCTATTGTGTATATCTGCAATTTGTCTAGCTAAACCTTCTATTCTTTCAAGGTTTAATAGACCATTAGGATAGGTCAAGGTGGATGAGCCTACTTTAATAACCACTCTCCTAACCTTCTTCATATACTCCATTCTTCTTGCTTCATTCATCTTTATAAATCGCCCCTTTTGTTTATCACGTCGGATTTGATAATATTTTACTAGTATCCTCTTCCATTTGCAATTATATTTTAATTAAATTCGGAACACAAATTCAGCTTCTGAAGGTTTCTTTCCTACAGAAGCTGAATTATTATTAGCTATAATCCTATTTCTTTTTTTATACCCTTTGATAATATGTTTTTATACTGAATATAATCATAGATTGAAGCGTCGATCTTATCTGTAAACTTACTGAACTCATCTAAAGTTAAAGATAAGATTTCCTTATTATTATCCTCACAATAAATTACAATCTTACCAACGATACTGTGAGCATCTCTAAAAGGTACACCCTTACACACTAGATAATCAGCCACCTCTGTAGCATTAAGGAACCCAGCGTCTACAGCCTTCTCCATTTTATCCTTCTTTACTTCTAAGGTAAGTATAACATCTGTAGCAATTGCCAAAGCCGCTTTTACTGTATCCACCGCATCAAAAAAACTTTCCTTATCTTCCTGCATATCTTTATTATACGCTAATGGTATTCCCTTTAATACCGTTAAGATGGCCATTAAATCTCCATACACCCTACCAGTTTTTCCACGTATTAATTCTGCCGCATCTGGATTTTTCTTTTGAGGCATAATACTACTTCCAGTAGAATACAGATCACTCATTTGAATAAAATCAAATTCCTTACTGCTCCACAGTATCAGTTCCTCACTAAGCCTGCTAAGATGCATCATTATTAATGAAAAGTCTGATAAAAGCTCAATTAGATAATCTCTGTCGCTTACCCCATCTAAAAAATTATCCACAGGCTTTTTAAAATCAAGTTCCTTAGCAGTAAACTCTCTATCAATATCATAAGTAGAGCCCGCCAAAGCACCACAACCTAGTGGACTTTCATTTAAAAGCTCTATAGCATTTTCTATTCTCTTTTTATCTCTTTTAAACATCTCCACATAAGCAGCTAAATGATATTTAAAAGTAATTACTTGAGCTCTTTGTAGATGAGTATAACCAGGCATGATAACATTATTTTCATTGCCCTTCTTTTTTAGAGCTTCTATAAGCTTATCTAAAAGTTCAATAATCTCCTGAGCTATTTTTCTAGAATATAATTTCATATCCACTGCCACTTGATCATTTCTGCTTCTAGCAGTATGTAGCTTCTTACCAGCGTCCCCAATTCGCTCAGTAAGATTAAGTTCTATAAAGCTATGAATATCTTCATAGTCACCTTCTATAAGCAGCTTGCCCTCTTCAATATCTTTATATATATCATTAAGCCCCTTTATTATTTTATCTGCGTCCTCTTTGGAGATTATGCCACATTTTTCTAGCATCTTAGCATGTGCCAAGCTTCCTTGGATATCCTCTCTCCAAAGCCTTTTATCAAAGCTTAAGGAAGAATTAAAATCTTCCATTAAGCTGCTTTCTCCGTCTCTAAACCTTCCTCCCCAAAGCTTCATATGGTTTCATACTCCAATCTATTTATTATTTATCATCGCCTTAATCTTATATGGTAGAGAGAATAGATTAATGAATCCCTCTGAATCCTTATGGTCATATAATTCACTAGCACCAAAGGAAGAAATTTCTTCGTCATATAATGGTTTTGCAGCATCTATAGATGCAACCATCATACTACCTTTGTATAACTTCATTTTTACTGTTCCTGTTACATTCTTCTGAGTAACATCGATGAAGGCATCTAAAGCTTCTCTTAATTCTGTAAACCATAGGCCATCATATACAAGCTCTCCATATTTAAGAGCTACTATTTGCTTGAAATGTTGAGTTTGTTTATCGATAGTAAGACTTTCCAAAACATCATGTGCCTCGTATAATAAAGTTCCACCAGGAGTTTCGTATACTCCTCTTGACTTCATCCCTACCAATCTATTTTCAATAATATCAACAACTCCAACACCATTTCTTCCAGCTATAGCATTACATTCTTCTACAAGCTCTACTGGAGATAACTCCTTGCCATTTAACTTTACTGGTATACCTTTTTCAAAGGTAATTTCCACATATTCTGGTTTATCTGGAGCATCTTCAGGATGAACAGTCATTTGATATAAATCCTTCTTATGTTCGTTTTTAGGATCTTCTAAATCTCCACCTTCATGGCTAAGGTGCCATAAATTTTTATCTCTTGAATATATTTTTTCCTTAGTAACTGGTATTTTTATTCCTTTCTTTTCCGCATAATCAATAGCATCCTCTCTAGATTTTATATCCCAGATTCTCCAAGGAGCTATAATTTTTATAGTTGGATCGAAGCAAGCAATACCAACCTCAAATCTTACTTGGTCATTTCCCTTTCCTGTACATCCATGGCAAATTGCTTTTGCTCCTTCCTTATGAGCTATTTCTACTAATCTCTTTGCTATGGAAGGTCTTGCAAAGGAAGTTCCTAACATGTACTTGCCCTCATACTTGGCACCGCTCTTTATAGCATTGTATAAATATTCAGTAACAAACTCTTCCTTTAAATCTTCTACATATACTTTATCTGCGCCGCTAGCTATTGCCTTCTGCTTAACTTCCTCCATATCATCTCCCTGACCTACATCAGCACAAACAGCTATAACTTCATAGTCATAATTTTCCTTTAACCATGGTACTATAATAGATGTATCTAATCCTCCCGAATATGCTAATACTACCTTTTCTTTCATATATAAATTCCCCCTTACTGGTAAAATGTTCTTCCACTTTCATTAAGGCTATTATAAAACACTTTTTATATTTATGCAACATATTTTTATATTTATACATGTTTTTTTTTTGAATATCTTTTTTAGATTAAGGACAAACTTCATAATATAAATATATAAAAGAAGGTGATATATAAATGAATACTACTAAAGCTCCTATTGAAGAGTTAAATGCATATTTAAAAGGTGAATATATGGCTATAGATAGTTACAAAAAATATATTAACAAGGCCACTGACCCAGCTGTTAAAGCAGACTTAGAGTGTATTTTACAAGACCACACTAGACACGCCCAATTGATTGCTGATAGAATACGTCAGTTAGGTGGAGAGCCAGCTCAATCCGTTGACTTAATGGGTAAGATGGGGCAACTTATGAACTCCATCAAAAATATAACGGAAAAAAGCGATGTAGAAATATGCCAAGAAGCCTGCTACTGGGAAGAACAAGGCAGTAAAATGGGTATGGAAGTAGTGAAAGGAGATTTAGATCCAACAAGCTGTGCCTTGATAAAAGATATTTACGCCAAGGATATGGAACATATAGACAAACTAAAAAAACATATTGAATATAAAAATTTATAAATATTCACAGCTTATTTCATTCTTAATTGCTTTAAATTAAGCTGATAGATAATAATCTTTGAGGATTTATCTATCAGCTTTTTATTTTTAATAATACATAAATATGCAATTCATGCCAGAATTTAAAACTGTTAAAATCTAATTATGTCAAAAAATTAAAATTAGATTAATATCATATTAATAGTCTCTTAAATTCCTTGACGCTATCCTAGGTCATTATGCTATACTTAGTTATAGGCTAGGGGCAATGCATTAATCTATGTATATAAATTAAGTTTACGCAAAAGTATCCTAATAGTAAGGAGTTGTGCAAGTTATAAATGTTTGGTTATGTTATGCCCTGTAAAATGGAACTAAAGGTAAGAGACTATGAAAAATTCAAAGCATACTACTGTGGCCTTTGTCACACCATTAAAGATCAATATGGCAATCTACCTAGGGTCACATTAAATTATGATATGACCTTTCTTGCCATATTATTAGATTCATTAAATGAAAAACCCTTAGCTTCTAAGCAAATAGTCTGTGCTCTTCATCCTCTATCTAAAAAGCTTATTTTATATGATAATGATCCTTTGAAGTATGCGGCAGAGTGTAATATAGTATTGACCTACTATAAGCTTATTGATAATATAAATGATGATGATTCACTACAAAGTAAACTTGCTATTAAAGTCTTAAAAAAGCATATTAAAGACAGTAATTTAAATAGTTATATAAAAGAATCTTTAAATAAGCTTTATAAAATGGAAGGTGAAGCATATAAATACAATATAGATGAGATTTCTCATTGCTTTGCAGATTTAACAGCATATATTATATCGCAATATGTGAAAAATAATGCTGAATTAAAAGAAAAGCTTTATTGGTTAGGCTATAATTTAGGTAAATGGATATACATAATAGATGCATGGGACGATTTAGAAAAGGATATGAAACATAATAAATTCAACTTAATAAACGCCTTATACAATAAAGACAATCTTTCATTTCAAGAGCTTAATAATAAGGTTAAGGAGAACATAGACTTTATCCTAACTAGCTGTGCTTACTCATGTTTTGTTTCTCTAAAAAACCTTCCTATAAAAAAGAATCAAGAACTTTTATGCAATATTTTAGAATTGGGTCTATTGGAAAAAATGGATACAGTTTTTAAAAGGAGTGAATTAGTAAATGGGCAATCCTTATGAAATACTTGGGGTTCGTGAAGGTGCCTCCAAGGAAGAAATAAAAAAAGCATACAGAGAATTAGCAAAAAAATATCATCCAGACCAATATGGTGCTAACCCTTTAAAAGATTTAGCTGAAGAAAAAATGAGAGAAATCAACGAAGCTTATGAGTATTTAATGAGAAATGCTTCCGATGGTTACTCAGGTTCATCCTATTCAAGTAGCACTAACTATACTAATACTAATGATTATAGAAATACTAGCAATTATGGAAATTCCAATATTTATAGCTCCATACGCTCTGATATACAAAGAGGAAATTATGCTGCAGCAGAAACTGCTTTAAACTCCATATCCACAAGAGATGCAGAATGGTACTATCTAATGGGAATGGTTCATATGAGAAAAGGCTGGTATGACAGTGCCAGAAATTATGTTTCCACCGCCTATAATATGAGCCCTACAAACCCAGAGTATAGAGACGCTTATAATTCAATGAATCGAAACAATAATAATTATAGAAGTAATTATTATGGAAGAACCACTAGAAACGATGAATGTGATTTTTGTATAAAGCTCTGGTGTCTTGATACCCTATGCGAATGTGCTGGTGGCGACTTGATTGGATGTTGTTAATTTTGGAGGTGATTAGGTGAATAAGAGTTCAAATATTGCTAGAGGGGGTGTATCTGTAGCTCTACTTGTATTGCTTATTTATATAGCTAGCATAGCCCCAAGTAGCAAGCTTACCATTTTAACTGTATCCTCTGCAATTATTCCCTACTCCATCATTACTACTAATACTAAAAACAGTTTTATTGTTTATGTAGCCGCATCCATACTTTCATTAATCTTAATTGGACCCAAAGCGGAGACCATATCCTATTTATTATTTTTCGGACTTTATGGATTTCTTAAATATTATATAGAAAAAGTAAATAAGCCCTTATATGAAATTATATTAAAGCTTGTTTATTTCAATGTAACATTATTTATCTTATATAGTTTATATACTAAATTCTTTACTACTTTAATTTCAGGAGCATTTCCCCTATACATAATGCTCTTGCTGGCTCAAATAGCTTTCTTTGTATTTGACTACGCTTTGACAATTATAATAAACTATATGAGGAAAAGATTTATAAAGGATATATAGTAAACTAAGCCAAGGCTTTTCTCATCTTATTGAGAAAGGCCTTATAATTTATATAGTATTTTTAATAGAGGTGAAATTTGTGAAATATATAAGTATATACATTATAATAATTAATATTATTGGTCTAACAATAATGTATAAGGATAAGGAATATGCAAAAAAACATAAATGGCGTATTAAAGAATCTACTATTTTTCTTGTATCCTTTTTATTTGGTAGCCTAGGAGTTTTGGTAGGAATGAAAATATTTAGACACAAAACAAAACATTGGAAATTTATTTTCTTCATCCCTCTTATATTTATCTTACAAATTATATTAATACTCTACCTTTGCTATAAACTATTTTGAATCAATAATATGTGAAAGGATGGAAAAAATGGTACGAATAGCTGTAATCGGCCAGTCCGGCGAAATTCCTCAAGGTATGAGAGATATTGCTTATGATGTTGGTAAGGAGATTGCTTTAAATAAGGCACTTTTAATGACAGGAGGTACTAGTGGCGTAATGGAATATAGCTCTAAAGGCGCTAAGGAAGCTGGCGGTTTGGTATTAGGCTTCTTGGCTGGCGATTCATTGGACAGTGCAAATGACTATATAGATATACCAATTACCACTGGCCTCCCCTTCGATTTTCGTAGTTCTGTATTAATACATTCTTCCGATGCAGTTATAGTTATAGGTGGCTGTAATGGTACTCTAGGTGAACTATCCTGCGCCTACTTAAATAAAAAACCAATTATCGTACTTGAATCCTCCGGTGGCTTATCTTCAAAAATCAAAGACTTTGCTTATGAAGGCTGTTACATAGATGAAAGAAAAAATATAAAACTCAACTTCTGTTCAGATGCAAAAACTGCCGTCGACACTTCTATAAGACATTATAAGGAAAGAACTAATAAAAAAGACTCATCTCTAAAGATAACTTCTTATTCAAAGAAAGACCAAGCGGACCTAATTAATTAGAAAAAGGTCTGTTGCACAATTAATTTGCTAGTTGTGCAACAGACCTTTTTATGTAAAAAATAAGGCTATAACATTTTGTTATAAAAAGGAAACATTTTTGAATATAGACACTAAATTATTAGAAAATTCTAATTATATATAAAATTAATTAATATCTAAATTTTGTTACAATATACTTTAAAACACTTAATTGTTTATATTATAATATAATGGTAATTTATTTCAAGGAGGGATACTTTGATCAAAAAATTATTAAAGCAGTTCACTATAGTGGTAGTAATTATGGCAATAATATCTACACTTTTCGTGAGCTATGGTAACAAGAAGGAGGAAGCCTTTGCAGCTACTAACGGCATAAAAGTACACTTTTATAAGCCGTCAAATTGGAGCAAGGCTAATATCTACTATTATAACGACAGCACGGAAGGACCAAAGTGGCCTGGCATTGAAATGACAGCGGATGGTAATAGCTGGTATAGTTATACTATATCTAACTTCAGCAATCCAAGGGTGCTTTTTAACGATGGTTCTGGAAAGCAAATACCTGATCCAGGTGAGCCAGGTAAATTACTAACAGAAGAAAGTTGGTATAAGGATGGACAATGGACTAACTACGACCCTACACCAAAATTAGGAGATATAAATATCTATGTAGAAAAACCTGATAGTTGGAAGGAAATATGGATATGGTATGACAGTGACTTATCCACACCACAATGGGACACTACTGTATTAAAATCCAGCCCAGGTGAAATGACAAACTACAGAACTGGCTGGTATAAAAAAACTATAAGCAATACTGTTAAGGTTCAATTCCTATTTAATGATGGAACTTGGAACAACAAATTACAATCAAATGGTTCAGACTTTGTAACAACAAAGGATGTTTGGGTAAAAAAAGACGGTACTGTTTATTATACTGATCCTCTAAGTTCCGATGATCCAAAAACTGATACAATCTCACCTACAGTAATTGCCACTCCATCTTCAGGTAGATATCTTACTGCTCAAAAAGTAAAATTTACTATAGTAGATAACGCAGATCCATCACCAAAACTTTATTTTTCCCTTGACGGAACAGCACCACAGCTTACAGATGCATACTTATACAATGGTCAAGAAATAACCATTAGTAAAGATACCAATATTTACACCATCGCAGTCGATGCTTCTGGCAATAAATCAGAAAATGTCTTTGTATATAACATTGGAGAATATGATTCTAATGATTTTAGAGAAGAAACTATTTACTTTGTTATGACAACAAGATTTTATGATGGAGATCCATCAAACAATGTACATTGTTGGGATGATACTAAGGCTGGCAATCCTGATAGTGATCCTGCCTGGAGGGGAGATTTCAAGGGCTTAACAGATAAACTAGACTATATTAAAGCCTTAGGTTTTAGCGCTATTTGGGTAACTCCTCCTGTTAAAAATTCCAGTGGTTATGATTATCATGGTTATCATGCTATTGATTTTACAGAAATAGACCCTAGATATAAGACTAAATATGATGGCTCAGCAGAGGAAAGTTATCAAAAGTTTATAAATGCAGCCCATGCTAAAGGTTTTAAAGTAATACAGGATATAGTATATAACCATACTGGTAATTTTGGAGAAGAAAACCTTTTCCCAATGTTTGAGAGAAATGCTCCTACCTCTATATATGAAACTATAGAAACAGCTCTTACAAAGGCTACTAATAGCAAACTACCAGATAACTATTTTGATTTAAATCCAGTAGAGCAATACAATGTAAGGATTGCTCTTATGAAGGAAGATGCAAAGGACACAAATCACATTTATCATCATGAGAAAAGTATGGAATGGGAAGGATATACTTGTCAAACAGGTCAGATTGCTGGAGACTGTGTAGATTTAAATACGGAAAATCCAATAGTTACAAAATACCTAAACAATGCTTATAATAAGTATATATCCATGGGAGTAGATGCCTTTAGAGTAGATACAGTAAAGCATATTTCTAGATTAACCTTTAATAAAGAATTTATACCAAGTATAAAAGCTACCGGTGGAGATGACTTCTTTGTTTTTGGAGAAGTTTGCACAAGAGTTAGAGAGGTATGGAACAAGGGAATACCAGCCTTATCAGCACCTTTCTATACTTGGAAGGAGTCAAAAAACTATCCTTGGGGTGACAGAGAAACCAACGAAGCTAGCGTATATCAGAATTATTTAGATAATTTAAATGTATCAACACAACCAACTAGCAATAATGCCTTTTTAGATGGTAACAACTATCGAACCGTTGATACTTCTATGAAGTCTGGCTTAAATGTTATCGATTTCCCAATGCATTGGAACTTTGCTAATGCTAGAGACGCCTTTAGAGTTGCAGTAGAGGGAGATCAATATTATAATGATGCTACTTGGAACGTAGTATATGTTGATTCTCATGACTATGCACCAGACACTGCTCCTGAAAATCAAAGATTTTCTCTTGGCCAAGATGTTTGGGCTGAAAACTTAAGCTTGATGTTCACCTTTAGAGGAATACCTTGTATCTACTATGGTAGTGAAATAGAATTCCAAAAGGGTAAAACTATAGATCCGGGCCCAAACGCACCTTTAAGCCAAACTGGTAGAGCTTACTTTGGGGATTATATTGAAGGTAGTGTTGAAACCTCTGACTTTGGGGTATACTCCAATGCTACTGGAACTATATCTGACACTTTAAATCATCCATTAGCACAACACATAAATAGATTAAATAGAATAAGAAGAGCTATTCCAGCTTTACAAAAGGGACAGTACTCTGTTCAAGATATCAGCGGAGATGGCATGGCTTATAAGAGAAGATACACTAATGCTGAAGAAGGTGTAGATAGCTTTGCATTAATAACTGTTTCAGGAAGCGCTACTTTCAGAAATATACCTAACGGAAAATATGTAGATGCAGTAACAGGACAAGTAATAAATGTAACTAGTGGTACTTTAACAGCAAATTGCAGTGGAAAAGGTAACCTAAGAGTATTTGTATTAGACTTACCTGGCAATTCTGCACCAGGAAAAATCGGCGGATATTCTAAATACCTATACTAAAACAAGATAAATAGGCTGTTACACAATTATCTATTGGTTAGTTGTGTAACAGCACTTTTTATTTACTTTTTCATTTACCCATAAAAGAAAGCTGTAGCAAACTATTAAATGAGTAGTTTACTACAGCTCCCTTTAACAATCCATTTTATAATTACCTACAATTTTAAAACTTATACTGTTATCTTTAATGTTTTGTAAAGCTTTTTTAACCATTTCATCCTTTAAATTCCCTTCAAAATCAATATAAAAAGAATATTCCCAAGGAGTATTGGCTATAGGTCTGGATTCTATTTTCATCATATTTAAGTTATTTTCGGATATGATTTTAATTACATTGTATAAGGAACCTACCTTATGGGGCAGTTTTAATATTATGCTTAGTTTGTCTGCCTCTTCATTTTCTTCTAAAGTATTACTTAGTACAATAAATCTTGTATAATTTTCTTGGTTGGTATTAATATTAGCCTTAATTACCTGTAAGCCATATAATTTCGCTGCCTTTTCACTACCTACCGCAGCCTTGGTCTTTGTGGCAGATTCCTTAACATACTGGGCACTTTTGGCTGTATTGTAGTAATTATATAGCTTCCAATGGCTATGAGCCTGTAAAAAGTCCTTGCTCTGTTGAAGGCCTTGAGGGTGAGAATATACCTCCTGTATATCTTCTAAAGTAGCCCCCTCAATTCCAAGAAGGCACTGGTTTATTCTCATGCACTTTTCTTTTACAATGAAGGCATTATATTTGTTTAGCAAATCCATAACATCGGAAATACCACCGGTGGAAGAGTTCTCTATAGGAACTACTCCATACCTTATTTTCCCTTCCTTTAAAAGTTGAAATACCCCTTCAAAGGATTCACTATTCACTTCATTGTAACCTTCACCAAAAATATTAAGCATAGCCTCATGAGAATAGGATCCAGGTACCCCATAATAGCCAATATTAGTGTTTTTATCTATTAAATCTAAAATCATTTTATACCTCAATCTAATAAGGCTTCAACTACAAGATCTCCCATAGCCTCGCAACCTACGACAGTCATTCCTTCAGACATAATATCCAGAGTTCTATAGCCCTTATCCAATACTTTGTTAATAGCCTTTTCTATATCATCTGCTGCCTCATACATATTGAAGGAATATCTAAGCATCATAGCCACGCTCATTATAGTAGCCAATGGATTAGCCTTATCTTGACCTGCTATATCCGGTGCTGAACCATGTATTGGCTCGTATAAACCTATATTGCCATCACCTAAGGAAGCAGAAGGAAGCATTCCTAAGGAACCAGTTATCATAGAAGCTTCATCACTTAATATATCTCCAAACATGTTCTCAGTTAATATAACGCTGAACTGTGTTGGTTTTCTTATTAACTGCATTGCTGCATTGTCTACATACATATAGTTTAGTTCTACATCTGGATACTGCTTTGATATATCAGCAACAACTTCTCTCCAAAGTCTAGAACTTTCTAATACATTAGCCTTGTCTACTAAAGTTAATTTCTTATCTCTTTTTCTTGCTATGTCAAAGGCCATATGTGTTATTCTTGAAATTTCAGCTGTAGTATATACTTGAGTATCCCAAGCCTTATAAGTACCATCTTCTAACTGGACTCTCTTCTTTTCTCCAAAGTAGGATCCTCCAATAAGCTCTCTTATAATTAAAACATCAAGCCCATCTTTAAGAGCCTCTTCTTTTAAGGTAGAAGCGGATTTTAACTGTGGGAATACTATTGCAGGTCTTAAATTAGCATAAACCCCCAATGCTTTTCTAATGCCTAAAAGTCCTGCTTCTGGTCTTAAATGTCCAGGTAACTTATCCCACTTTTCTCCTCCAACAGCGCCTAGAAGTACAGCATCACTTGCCTTACAAACCTTTATAGTTTCCTCTGGTAGTGGCACTCCAGTTTTGTCAATGGCAACGCCACCCATAAGCACTTCTTCCCTTTCAAATTTAACATGATACTTTTCTTCAATGGCATCTAAAACCTTACAGGCTTGTTTAATAACCTCTACGCCTATTCCATCTCCTGGTATTAATGCTATTTTCATTATTTATTCCCCCTTTTTATTTTTTCTTCGTTTAAAAAATATTCAATAGAATCTACTAAAGCCACCCAGCTAGCTTCTATTATATTAGTAGAAACACCGACAGTCCCCCAGGTATTTTCACCGTCAGTAGATTCTATATGAACTCTTACCTTTGCTTCTGTAGCCTCAGTAGTATCTAAAACTCTTACCTTGTAATCTGTAAGTCTCATCTTAGTTAATTCAGGATAGAATATTTTTAAAGCCTTTCTCAAGGCTCGGTCCATGGCATTAACTGGACCGTCTCCTTCTGCTGCCGTTAATTCCTCTACTCCATCAACTTCAACCTTAATAACAGCATAGGCACTATTGGCCTCATGCCACTTATCTTCACAATAAACCCTAAAATCCTTAACCTGGAAAAACTCTTCTTTCATACCAATCATTCTTCTAACCATAAGCTCAAAGGAGGAATCTGCCCCTTCAAACTGATAGCCTTCATATTCTAACTGCTTTAGTTTATCTATTATCCCTTGGGCTTCTGGTGAATCTTTAGTAATCCAAGGTGCCACATTTTGAATCTTTTTAACAACAGTACTTTTTCCACTGACCTCAGACATTAAGATTCTTCTACTATTACCAACTAATTCTGGTCTTATATGCTCAAAGGATTCCGGGGATTTAAGCACTGCATCAATATGCATACCACCCTTATGGGCAAAGGCACTATTTCCTACATAAGGTGCTTTAGGATTGTGGGCCATATTAGCTATCTCACTGATATATCTTGAAACACTAGTTATTTCATTAATCTTATCTCCACTTTTAAAATCATATTGCAATTTTAATTTTAAAGTTGGCATTATGCTAGTTAAATCTGCATTACCGCATCTTTCACCATAGCCATTAAAGGTTCCTTGAACCATTCTACAACCACCTATTACAGCCTCCAGTGAATTAGCTACCGCTAATCCAATATCATTATGGCAATGTATACCGATGTTGCCTCCTACCTTCACTATAACTTGTTGGACAATGTTATTGATCTCGCTAATTAAGGAACCTCCATTAGTATCACATAATACTAACCAATCAGCACCAGCGTCCTTTGCGGCCTTTAAGGTTGCTAGAGCATATTCTTCATTAGCCTTAAAACCATCAAAGAAATGCTCAGCATCATAGATAACTTCCTTATTGCCCGATTTTAAATAAGAAATAGTATCTCTTATCATGTTCAAATTTTCATCCAAAGTAGTTTTCAACACCTCTGATACATGCATATCCCAGCTTTTCCCAAAGATAGCTACTGCTTCTGTTCCTGCATTCATTAAAGCCCTTAGATTAGTATCATCTTCTACCTTTACTGAAGGTTTTCTAGTACTTCCAAAGGCCACTAACTTTGAGTTTTTTAATTGCATACTTTGTGCTTTCTGAAAAAACTCCACATCCTTTGGATTAGATGTAGGATTACCAGCTTCTATATACTCTACCCCAAATTTGTCCAGTATCCTACATATATTTATCTTATCTTGGAGTGTGAAGGAGATCCCTTCTGCCTGTGCACCATCTCTTAAAGTTGTGTCGTAAATAAAAACTTTTGCCCCAATTTGCAAGAATATTCACCCCTTTTTATTAATGTCTATTTAGTTGTATATAAAAAGAATAGAAAAAAAAGAGTATACTTCGCCCATGGGGCGAAGTATACTCGCGGTACCACCCAATTTATTTACTCAAAAATATAACGGATTTCACCGGCACGGCTTACTTTTGCACAATAGTAATTATACAATTTCAGCTTGCAGTTCAAAGGTGATTTTCATATTCACTATCTTTATGGGCTTTCACCTTCCCCCACTCTCTGTCAAAGATTCATGAATACTACTCTTCCTTTTCAATACCTTTTCAGATGTTGTTTATTAATTTAGCATAATTATAGTTTCCTGTCAATATATAACTTTAAATATTTATACATTAATTATTTATTAATATACAACTATATATTGACACATTCTTTTCTTAACATTATAATTTAGAAAATACTTAAAAAAATACTTAAATTTAGACCGTTTCAACTATAAGGAGGGGGTTCTATGAAGGCTTCAGAAGCAATTGTAAAGTGTCTTCAAGAAGAAAATGTAGATATTGTTTTTGGATATCCTGGCGCTGCTGTAGTCCCTATTTATGAGGAGCTTAGAAAAAGCAATATACAGCACATATTAGTTAGGCATGAACAAGGTGCTGGTCATTGTGCCAGTGGATATGCAAGAGCTACCGGTAAAGTTGGGGTTTGCATGGTTACTTCTGGTCCAGGAGCGACTAATGTAATTACTGCAGTAGCTACAGCATATATGGATTCTATACCACTGGTAATAATAACAGGTCAAGTTAACACCTATCAAATAGGTAAGGACGTTTTCCAAGAAGCTGATATAACTGGTTCTACAGAACCTTTTACTAAGCACAACTACTTGATTAAAGACGAAAAAGATATTCCTCGCATAATGAAAGAGGCCTTTTATATAGCCAGAACTGGTAGACCAGGCCCTGTTTTAATCGATATCCCTATGGATCTGCAAAACAAGGAAATAGATTTTGATTACTCTATGGATATAAACATAAGAGGATATAAACCTACCACTGTTGGTCATACACTTCAAATAAAGAAAATTGTAGAAAAATTAAACAACTGTCAACGTCCTCTTGTTTGCGTAGGTGGAGGAGTAGCCTGTTCTAATGCTAGAGAAGAACTTAGAGCCTTTTTACAACTTTCTAAGATTCCTGTAGTACACACATTAATGGGTAAAGACTCTGTTCCTAGCGATTATGACTACTATCTTGGTATGATAGGAATGCACGGTATTCCAATAGCTAATAAGGCGGTATCTAAAGCAGATGTTATTCTAAACATTGGTAGCCGCTTTGGAGATAGAGCTATTAACCCTTTCACCAACGGTTGTGCAAAAGAAATAATTCACATTGATATAGACCCAGCAGAAATAGGTAAAAATTTGAACTCATTAATACCAGTAGTAGGGGATGCTAAGGATATTTTATCCCAGCTTAACAGTATGATCGAGCCATTAAAGATAGAAGACTGGTTACAGGAAGTTAAGGAACTAAAAGAAAAAGATTGGACTAATGAAGAATCCAATAATGATAATAACATAACAAAGGGACTTAATCCTAAGGAAGCAGTTAAGTTCATGTCTTCTAATTGCGATGATGATACTATCCTAGTATCAGATGTAGGCCAAAATCAAATGTGGGCATCTAGACACTTTGATATCATAAAAAATCGTTTATGCTTTACTTCTGGAGGCTTAGGAACCATGGGCTACTCTCTTCCTGCGGCTATTGGTGCCAAGTTAGCCTGTCCAGATAGAACTGTAATTGTAACGGTAGGTGACGGAGCTTTTCAAATGTCCTTACAGGAACTAGGTACTATTGCAAACTATAATGTAAATTTAATTATTGTAGTTTTCAATAACAACGGCCTAGGTATGGTTAGAGAACTACAAAATAAGATTTATAAAAATACCTACGGTGTAGATATAGAATATAATCCTGATTTTACAAAAATAGCTGAAGCTTATGGATTAAATTGGAGAAAGGTTTATAGCAATTCAGAATTTAACGAGGCTTTTCTTTTTGCAAAAGAACAACAAAAGACTACTCTCATCGAGTGCATAGTTGATAGTAAAGTAAGAACACTTTTATAATAAGGGGGTTTTTAAAATTAAAAAACATGTTTTATCAATATTAGTTGAAAACCACTTCGGTGTTCTAAGTAAAATCACTGGCCTTTTCAGCCGAAGAGGATATAATATAGAAAGTTTGACGGTAGGAACTACAGAAGATCCTACTATTTCTAGAATCACTATTGTAGCTCCTGGTGATGAAATGGTGTTAGAGCAGATTGTAAAGCAATTAAATAAATTAATTGATGTTATCAAGGTACAGGAAATCGATATGGATAACGCAGTTTCTAGAGAAATTGCTTTAATAAAGGTAAACTCAACTGCAAGCAATCGTTCTTCCATTATAGAAATAGCAAATATCTTCCGTTCAAACATTATAGACATCAATGAAAAAAGCATGATTATAGAAGCTACCGGTGATTCAAAAAAGATTTCTGCCATTATTGAAATGCTAAGACCTTTTGGTATCATTGAACTTATCCGAACCGGTTTAACCGCTTTAAATAGAGGTAGCAAATCTATATAAAATCAGACATAAAATTCTGCCCAGTGCAGAATTTTTTCACTTTTATAATGATTATAACTGTAAAGTTGGTGAAGTAATATGTATGATGTTTTTTCAAATCTTTATGATTTACTAGGATGGGATAACTATTCAAAAACTTTCTTTAATAAATTGGATTCTTACCTTAAAAACAATAACATTTTTCCTAAACCCATCTAGATAATTATTATAGATTGATTACAGTTTGTAGTTAAATATTTATGATATTATTTATGATATTACTTATGTATTTTGTACTCGCTTATAATAAATAGAGGATAGGTTAGTTTTTCATAACCTATCCCCTATATTATCTAGTATAGCAATACCCCTGCAATTCCAGAAACTACAATCATTATAATAGGATCAACCTTAAACTTAAAGGTAGCAATAAAAACCACTGCAAAAATTATTATACTTTTATAATCTATAAAGGATTCACCTATTAATGATATGGCTGCAGCAGCAATTAATCCAATTACCACTGGCCTTAATCCAGAAAGTGCGGATTCTAAATATTCATTGCCCTTAAACTTCAAGAAGAACTTACATATTATTAGCATAATAATAAAGGAAGGTAATACTGTACCTAGAGTTGCCATGGTAGACCCTAATACACCTGCAGTCTTATAGCCTATGTATGTGGCCGAGTTAATGGATATAGGTCCTGGTGTAGATTGAGAAATAGCCACGATATCTATAAACTCTTTTTGAGTAATCCAACCATTTAAATCCACTACTTCTCTTTCTATCATGGGAAGCATAGCATAACCGCCACCAAAACTAAATAAACCAATCTTAAAAAATGAAATCAATAATTTTAAATATATCATCATGACTTCCTTCCCTTTCTTGAATAATATACTATTCCTCCTACTGCTGCTAATAAAATTACATATATAGGTGATATGTCCACAAAGGCAACTAATACTGCAGCTAAGATTGGAATGATCACATTTTTTCTATTAATCTTCGCATTTTTAGCCATAGAGTAAATGGGGGATGCTATGAGAGCAACTACCGCTGGCCTTAGTCCCTTAAATATACTCTCTACTATAGGATTATCTTTTATTCCAACAAAAAACAAGGCCACTAGCAAAATTATTATGAATGAAGGCATAACTGTCCCTAAAGTAGTAGCTATACTTCCCCCAATTCCTGCAGTTTTATAGCCTACAAAAACAGCTGTATTTACTGCTAAAGGCCCCGGTGATGATTGTGCCAAGGCTAGCATATCCACAAACTCTTCCTTGTCCACCCACTTCTTATTATTTACTACTTCATTTTGAATAAGAGCTATCATAGCATAGCCGCCACCTAAAGTAAAAGCACCTATCTTAAAAAAAGAAACAAACATTTCCCAATACTTTTTCAAAAAATACACCTCCAAAAGTTTATACAGACAAGCTAATATTACCACTTGTAGTTATAAATATCAAATTTACATATTTGTAATTTATTCTTTACAATTATCCCTTGCATTTTTAAAAATAACATAGTAGAATATTTATTGTTCTTGGGGATATGGCGAAGTTGGGATCGCGTCTGAATGGCATTCAGAAGGCCAGGGGTTCGAATCCCCTTATCTCCACCAATGCAGTCAGTAGTAATTTACTACTGACTTTTTTAATTTTTACTAGCTAAATATTCCCTACACTTATTAGTAAAAAGTTCAATATTTTTTCTCTCTTCTTCAGCTTTTTCACGAGACATATTTCCTCTACCTAAGCGGTCACATAAGGAAAATAAAGATATTTCATCTAAATCCACTTCAGAAAGCATTCCCCTAATATCTGAAAAGGGAAGATTCTTAACAATAAATAAAGGTTGCATATGCCATCTTACTATAGCAGATACTTCTCTAATAAAAAACTCATCAGAAGTAAATTCCTTTAGAAATTTTTCTGCTAACTCCTTTCCAACCTTATCGTGATCATAAGAAGTAATCCTTCCTTTTCTTAATTTAGTGGTAGGTGCTTTTCCTATGTCATGTAACAGAGCAGCCCACATAAAAACTTTAGGATTCCTACTCTTATCTCGTCTCTTAGCTCCTTCATCCACCACCATCATCGTATGATTCCATACACTTCCTTCAGGATGATGCACTAAATTTTGTGGCGTATCCTTTAGTGCATAAAGCATATAAAATGGATATTCTTTAAAGTCACTTTCTTTAGAAATAGCATATAAATATTCCGAAGGCTTTTGATCTTCCAATAAGTGTATTGATATTTCTTCAAAGTAATCTTTTCCCATATTCTATTTCCCCTTTAAAGAATAATAAGGAGCTTTAGGCTCCTTATTATTCTTTGTCTTATATAATTTTTCATACCATCATAGCAATAGTGGTTATTTCATAACTAAGTAAATTATTCATATTACTTTTTGACCTTTAGCTTAGGGGTACTTGTCCACCATCTTTATTTTCTATTTGCTCTTTTTCCCTATTTGCTTCACTTTGCATATTACTAGATTCATTACTGCTTTCCGTTGTTGAAGATTGACTATTTGGATTTACTGCT
>Ga0209537_1000457_pt1 | contig 49601 bp, 50 predicted proteins | sample BioPla4DNA1_FD_187698 | JGI IMG/M metagenome (GOLD analysis project Ga0209537, IMG submission 187698) | Biogas fermentation microbial communities from Germany - Plant 4 DNA1 (SPAdes) (version 2) | ecosystem: Engineered > Bioreactor > Anaerobic > Digestate | place: Bielefeld, North... | reverse complement strand
GAAGACTACCGTAAACCCCTGAAAAAAGCAGGCCTATTAACAAGAGATCCCAGAATGAAGGAAAGAAAGAAATACGGCCTGAAAAAAGCCCGTAAGGCACCACAGTTCTCCAAGAGATAATATTTATCCACTTATATTGGAAAATGACACAGAACCGTCATGGGACTATAACCCTGGCGGTTTTTTTATATTCTTTTCTTGCCTATTAGACATATCTTAAATAATTATTGAATATATTAGTTATTGAATTTTATGATGTCTAAGTGTTATAATAAATGAGTGAGGTCTCATTTATTATACTGGGGGTGGAATGTTTATGGCCAGACCGAAGTCGCCAGAGAAAAAGGAGTGGATCAGAAAAGCAGCCATAAACCTTATCTCTGAAGAGGGCTTTCATGGTGTTACTACTGATAAGATAGCCAAAGAGGCAGGTGTCTCGGTAGGCACTATTTATAATTATTTTCAGAATAAAGAAGATATTATTGCTTATATTTTTCAGGTTGAACATAAGAAATTAAATATTCTCTTTGACCGCTTCCGGAAGAAAAAAATCTCTGTGCCGGAAAAATTCAAATTGCTTATTGATAAATACTTCAAATATGTTTTTAATAATAAAAAGCTGGCAAAGGTAATACATAATGAGACTTTTCGTCCTGGTAAAAAGATTACCCGGGAAATTTTTAATTATATACTGGCAATTCGGCAGTATTTGAAGGAGTTAATAGAAGAAGGAGTGGCAGAAGGGACCATTTATCCTGATTATAATCTGGACATGGTAGTGAATATCCTGATGGGTTTATCCTTTACCACTATTGTTTTTGGCTATATGCAGCCAGAAGAGGTAGATTACATATACCAGAAAGGGCCGGAGGATATTTATCAAATGCTGGCCAGGGGGATTTTTAAAGGGCACCATGAAAAATTAACATAAAAAAGAAAAGGAAGGTGGTTGAAAATGGGAAAAGATGGGCTTGTCAAATTCATATCTGTTTTGGGACTTATAGTATTCATAACATTTTTATCTTTTGCGCCAGTATATGGTGAAGAAGTGATTACCCTGGAGGAAGCTCTAAGGCTGGGGCTGGAGAATAATATTGCCATTAAGGAGGGAGAGGCCGAGAGGCGGAAGGCGGAAATTGACCTGGATACTGCTAGGAGGGCTTTTTTACCGGATATCAGTTTAAGCACTTCCTATACCAGGCTTTTTCTGGATGAGAAGAGGGGAGCCGGTAGTGGTGGTTTATTAAATCCATCAGATTTACAATACCCTGCAGACCCGAATGCTTATGCTAATGACTTTATGTTGTTAAATTACATGAATTATAGCCTGGGCTCTATAATGAAGGGCCTGGAAGCCCTCCAGCCTGATGAGGACAATTACCAGACAGCTATATCCATCCAGCAGCCTCTTTATCTTGGCGGAAAGCTGAAAATGGCCTACCAGCAGGCGGAAAAGGGCCTGGAGCTGACAGAGCTGCAGCAAAGGCAGAAAAAGAATGAATTGCTTTTCAATATCATCCAGTCCTATTATAATATCCTGCTGGCAGAGGAAAGGGTCCGGATAGAGGAAGATGCCCTGGAATTAATCAGGGAACACAAAAGGATAGCTGAAGTAAGCTATCAGGCTGGTTTAAGCCTGAAAACTGATCTTTTGCAGGTAGAGATAGAGGAAAACAAGGCTATCTTAAGCCTGGCCAGTGCCCGTAATGACCTGGCCATGGCCAGAAAAGTATTTACCAATTTAATTGGTGTAGAAACAGAAGACAAAACTTTTCAGGCACCTGGCCTGGCCCTTAAGCCGGTACTGGATAAAGACCAGGCTCTTTCCCTGGCCAGGGAAAAACGGGTAGAGTTTAAATTACTGGAATTGAACCAGGAGGTCCTGGAACTAAGTGATAAGATGGAGGCCAGTGCCTATTTACCTAATATTGTGTTAGTGGGGAATTACCAGTGGCAGGGAAATGAATTTTCCCTGGATGATGGTAATGGCAGCATTAGCCTGGCCCTGTCCATGAATATCTATGATAAGGGTTTTTCCAGTAATTCCAGAAAGAAGATAGCAGAAGACCTGAATAAATTAGCCTTAACCAAAGAAAATCTGGAGGAATTACTGGCCATAGAAGTAGAAAATCTCCTGCTCCGGATAGAGGAGAATAAATATAATATAGAATTACAGAAAATGAATCTACAGCGGGCTGAAGAAAGTCTGGCCCTGGAGGAAAAGAGGTATCAGGCCGGTACCGGTACCAATATGGAAGTACTGAATGCCTGGATGGTCCTGAAAACCACGAAAATAGCCAGTATACAGGCTGATTACCAATATGAGCTGAGTCTTTATCAGTTACTGGAAAAAACAGGGGTCCTGGTGGACTATTGTGAGGAGGTTATCTACAATGAAAAATAGATCTTTACTTATTATTACAATCCTTATCTTATTTACAAATATAGTTTTTGCTGCAACACTGGTGGCTGTGGTTGAACCAGAAATAAGGGAAATAAATAATGTCCGGATAATCAGCAGCAGGACAGAGCCCATTGAAGATGTCCAGCTTTCAGTAAAAAGTGGCGGGATTATTGAGGAAGTCTATGTCCAGGTGGGGGATTATGTAAAAAAGGGCCAGGTCTTGCTAAAATTAGACCAGGGTGATTTGCAAATCCAATTACAGCAGGTAGAGGCTGCAGTACAGATAGCCCAGGCTAATTATAACCTCATGCTGGCTGGGGCCAGTGAAGAAGATAGAAGGGCTGTGGAAGCAGCCTATCAACAGGCCCTTGCTTCTTATGAAGGGGCTAAAGAGAGCCTGGTTTTAATAGAAGCAGCTTTTCAAGACCGTACAGCCCAGAAGCAACAATTGCTGGCTGCTGAGACCCAGTTAAAGGCTGCAGAAAAGCAAATGGAACTGGCAGAAGAGAACCTGAAACAGGCCTTAACCGGTTTGAAGCAGGCTGAAACAGAATTTGACCGGATTAAATACCTCTATGCTGAAAATGTTGCCAGCAAAAATCAGTATGAAATGGTGGAAACCCAGTATAAAAATGCCCAGTCCCTGGTAGAGAGTGCCAGGCTGGCTAAAGAACAGGCTGCTATCAGTTATCAGGGGGCCAGGGAAGGCTATCTCCTGGCTGAAGAAAATTACAATAATCCGGTACAACTGGAACAACAGGTGACTGCTGCCAGAAGCCAGTTGAAGATAGCTGAGGCCAATGTAGAGATGGCCAGGGCCAATCTGGAAAAGGTAGAGAAGGGGGCCAGGCCAGAGGAGCTAAGGATAGCAGAAGCTAACCTGAAACAGGCCCGGTCAAGCCTGGAACAGGTAAAAAAAGCCTTGGAAGATACCCTGGTCAAAAGCCCTATTGATGGCATAATAGCCCAGCTATATTTTAAGGCAGGAGAAATTGTAGGCCCAGGTACTCCAGTGGCCAATATTGTCAACCTGGATCAGATCTATATCAATGCCTCCATTACAGAGGAATTGCTTTTTAATATAGAAAAGGGCCAGGAAGTAAGAATCCGGGTACTGGCAGCCAGGAGGGAGTATCTGGAAGGCCTTGTTGAATATATCAGTCCGGTGGTAGATCCCCGGACCCAGGCCTTTACAGTAAAGGTTCTGGCTGATAATCCGGAAGGCAGGTTAAGGGGAGGGATGTTCACCGAATTATATATCCCGGTAGCTGAAAACAAGTCTGCCCTGGTTTTGCCGGTAGCAGCAGTCCTGGATCTAGCGAGAGACCCCCATGTCTATATAGTAGAGGAGGGCAAGGCCTTTAGAAGAAACCTGGAAACAGGGATTATAGATGGAGATTATATAGAGATTATTAGAGGCTTAAAGGGCGATGAAAAAGTCGTCATCCAGGGGCAATATAATTTAGAAGATGGTGCAAGGGTAGAGGTGGTTGAATAATGAAACTATCTGATCTTGCCTTAAAAAGGCCAGTAACTACTGTCATCATGGTCTTACTGGTAGTATTACTGGGACTTATAGCTTTTAACCGGGTAAATGTAGACCTTTTGCCCAATATCACCTATCCTGTTGCAGTTGTAATTACTACCTATGAAGGGGTTGGGCCGGAAGAGATTGAAACCATGGTTACCAGGCCTATTGAGAGTGCCGTGGCTACTGTTACCAATATCAATAAGCTTTCTTCATCCTCTTCTACTGGTTCATCCATGGTCATGGCTCAATTTAACTGGGGTACCAATATGGATATGGCGACCCTGGATATGCGGGAAAAGATAGATCTGATTGAGGGCTACCTGCCTGATGAGGTCAGTAAGCCAATCATTGTCCAGTTTGATCCTTCCATGCTGCCGGTTATGCAATTAGGGGTTGCCAGCAAGCTGGATATGGTAAGCTTGAAAAATTTCCTGGAAGATGTCCTGGTCCCCAGGCTGGAAAGGCTGGAAGGAGTTGCCCAGGTCAATCTGACCGGAGGCCTGGAAAGAGAGATTCTAATTACTGTTGACCAGACCAGGTTGAATAATTATTATACCAGTTTTTCCAATATCAGTAATGCCTTATTGATGGAGAACCTGAACCTGTCAGGCGGCCATGTCAGTAGGGGGAATACAGATTTACTGGTCAGGGTAACGGGGAAGTTTGCCTCCATTGAGGAGATAGAGAATATCCTGATTCCTACAGCCACCGGTAATGTATTATTAAAGGATATTGCCGAAATTAAAGATACCTATAAGGAGGTAACCAGTATTTCCCGCCTGAACGGGAAAGAGAGTATTGGGATTACCATCCAGAAACAGGCTGATGCCAATACGGTGGCCGTTTCCAGAAGGGTCCAGGCAGAGCTGGCCAGGATTGTGGAGGAAAGTGAACTGGATCTGGAATTTATACCCATTATGGATCAGGCAGATTATATAGAACTGGCTATTGGTAATGTAGGGAATAATGCTATAGTCGGGGGCCTCCTGGCAGTAGTAATCCTTTTGATTTTCTTAAAAAATATCCGGAGTACCATAATTATTGCTGTTTCCATACCGGTATCCATTATAACTACTTTCCTTTTAATGTATTTTTCTAATCTGACCATCAATATGATGACCCTTGGCGGCCTGGCCCTGGGAATAGGCATGCTGGTGGACAACTCCATTGTGGTCCTGGAGAATATCTACCGTTACCGTTCCGAAGGTTATAGTAAGCTGGAGGCTGCCAGGGAAGGAACAAAGGAAGTCGGTATGGCCATTATGGCTTCTACTTTGACAACAATAGTTGTCTTTTTACCTGTAGTCTTTATGGGGGGAATTGCAGCAGAGATCTTTAAGGAATTATCCCTGACTGTAACCTTTTCTCTCCTGGCTTCCTTGATTGTTGCTATAACCCTGATACCGGTAATGTCAGCCAAAATCCTGGAATTAAAGAAGGAGAAAAAGCATATTCTTTTTGAGAAAATAAGAAAGCTTTATAAAAAAACCCTGGTTTGGGCCTTAGATCATCGGGCTATTGTCTTGACCGTCAGTCTTACTCTCTTATTGGGCAGTCTTGCCCTGGTACCCAAAATAGGGGCAGAGTTTATACCAGAAATGGATCAGGGCCAGTTTACCATAAATATAGAGTTACCCCTGGGTACAAATCTAGAGGAAACTAACCGGATTACAGCCCAGGTGGAGGATCTTGTTCTCTCTATACCGGAGGTAGAGGCTATTATGGCCAATGTCGGTTCCAGTAGTGAGTACTTATCTACAGGAACCAGCAGTTCAGATATCAGCAGTATAATCGTCCTCCTGAAAGGCCTGGCGGAAAGAGACCGGAGTACTTTCGATGTTATGGAAGAATTAAGGCAGAGGTTGCGGATTCCCGGTGCAGATATTTCCATGGTGAGTAATGATCTGGTAGCCATAGCAGGCAGCCCTGTTTCCATCAAGGTTATTGGTGATAATCTGGAAATCCTGGAGGAACAGGCCCTGATTATCAGGGAAGAACTGGCCCAGATTGAGGGTATCAGGGAAATAGAAGATAATATATCAGAGGGCAGGCCGGAGCTCCAGCTAAAAATTAACCGGGAGCTGGCAGCCCAGTTTGGCCTGAGACCGGCTATGATTGCTTCCATGGTCAGATCTGCTATCAGTGGTGAAGTAGTAACCCGCTATGAAGTAGAGGGTGAAGAGATAGATGTCCGGCTCCGGCTGGATAAAGAGGATTTTTCCAATCCTGAAAAGCTAAAAAATCTCTATTTATTATCTCCCAGTGGCGCCCTGGTCCCCCTGGAGAGGGTGGCTGAATTTCATTTAAGCAGAGGGGCCCGGGAGATCCTGCGGGAAAACCAGGTTAGGTATGTCAATGTTACTGCTGACCTCTATAATAGAAACCTGGCTGATGTGATGCCGGAAATCCAGGAAAGACTGGCTAAGAGGCTTGCTTTACCTGCCGGGTATCAGTTGGAGTATGGGGGAGAGTTTCAGGAAATTGAGGCAGCCTTCGGTGACCTCTATTATGCCTTACTTCTCGCTATTGTCCTGGTATACATGGTCATGGCTTCCCAATTTGAGTCTTTCCTCCATCCCTTGATAGTAATGTTTACAGTACCTATGGCTGCCATCGGAATTTTTGTGGCCCTCTTTATCAGTGGCCATAACTTTTCAATAATTTCCTTTATGGGCATGATTGTCCTGGCCGGTATAATAGTCAACAATGCCATAGTAATGGTTGACTATATCAATACCTTGCGTAGCAGGGGCCACTCTGTCCGGCAAGCCCTGGAGGAAGCAGGGCCAGTGCGTCTCCGCCCCATCCTGATGACTACCTTAACTACTATCCTGGGCCTGGTCCCCATGGCCCTGGGCAGGGGTGAAGGGGGAGAGCTGACAGCACCATTGGGAGTTGTTGTAATAGCAGGCTTAACGGTGGCAACCTTTTTAACCCTATACCTGATCCCGGTTATCTATTCTCTATTTGCCAGATTTGATAAAAAAGCATCAGCATAAGGATACATTGGCAAGGATAAATCCAACTTGATATTATACAGAAAAAGGGAGATATTAAGGAATAATAGCTCCCTTTTTTTCCTTTAAACAGGAATTATTCTTTGTTTGTGGAATGATATTAATAAGATAAACAAAGGAGGTAAAAAAATGGCTATTCTCATGTCTGCCCTAACCCCCCATCCCCCCCTGGCTATCCCCCAGATTGGCCGGGAAAACCGGGAGCTAGTCAGGAATACCATTGAAAGTATGGAGGAATTGGCCAGGGAGATAGAAGCCAAAAAACCGGATCTCTTGATTACTATCAGCCCCCATGGGCCGGTTTTTGCAGATGCCATCAGTATTCTTGATCTGGAAGAACTGGAGGGGGATTTTGCCGATTTTGCCTGCCCGGAAGTTAAGATACAGGTTAGAACAGAAGAAGGCTTTATCAAAAAATTGAAAGAAAATGCAGGCAGGGAAGGGATAGAGGTTATTACCCTTACAGAGGCTGACCTAGCCAGGTATCGTTATCCAGCCAGACTGGATCATGGTGTCATGGTACCCCTCTATTTTATCCTCAATACTGGTCTTGATGTACCGGTAATCCCGATAACCATGGGGTTGCTGGAATATGAAAAACTATTTCGTTTTGGTGGGGTAATTGAAAAAACCGTGGAAGGGCTGGGGCTTAATGCCATTATTATAGCCAGTGGAGACCTCTCTCACCGTTTGAAACCCGGGGCACCAGCCGGCTATAACCCCTATGGGGAGAAATTTGACCAGGAATTAATCGATTTACTGAGAAAAAGAGAGTACCGGGCTGTTCTGGAAATGGATCCCCTGGTGATAGAAAAGGCCGGGGAATGCGGCCTGCGGCCTATAATCATTATGCTAGGGGCTATAGCCAGGAGGAATTTCAGCAGTGAGGTCAAATCCTATGAAGGCCCCTTTGGTGTAGGTTATGCAGTGGTAGGCTTTTACCCAGAAGATTAGGAGGTAGTCAGGAGAATGCAAGGACAGGAAAGCCTTTATGTTAAGCTGGCCAGAAGAACTATAGAAGAATATGTCCTGGCTGGAGAGAGGGATCTGTATAAAAGGGTCCTGCCAGATGAATACCTGCCGGAGGAATTGCAAAAAAGGGCCGGAGCCTTTGTTTCCATCAAGAAAAAGGGGGAACTTAGAGGCTGTATTGGTACCATCCAGGCTACCAGGCCTAATCTGGCTGAAGAGATTATCAGTAATGCTATCAGTGCTGCCAGCAGGGATCCCCGTTTTCCTCCCATTAGCCAGGAAGAGCTGGCAGAATTGGAAATCTCTGTAGACATACTGGAAGAACCGGAAAAGGTCAGTGATCTCTCGGAATTAGACCCTCTAAACTATGGAGTAATAGTGGAAAAGGGTTTTCGCCGGGGTTTATTATTACCTGACCTGGAAGGGGTAGATACAGTAGAAAAACAAGTAAGGATTGCCTTACAGAAAGCCGGTTTAAGTCCTTTTACAGATTTAAGGGAAGTTAATCTATATAGGTTTAAAGTAAATAGATATAAATAGGTGAGGTCAAGAGAGATGTTAAAGGAAGCGGAGTTTTACCAGAGAAAAGCAGATAAGAAGGTGCTTTGTGAACTATGCCCCCAACAATGTTTGATTCCAGAGGGGAAAAGGGGCCTCTGTCAGGCCAGGGTAAATAGGGCAGGAAAATTATATACTGAAAACTACGGGAAGATCAGTTCTCTGGCCCTGGACCCCATGGAGAAGAAGCCCTTATATCACTTTTATCCAGGGAGCAAGATCCTCTCTGTCGGTACCTTTGGCTGTAATTTTTCCTGCCTTTATTGCCAGAACTGGCAGATTAGCCAGGAAAAACCCCCTTTACAGGAAATCTCTCCCCAGGATTTAGTAGAGATAGGAAAAGGCCATGGCAGCATCGGCTTAGCCTATACCTATTCTGAACCAGCTGTCTGGTTTGAATTTGTAAAGGAAACAGCAGAACTGGCCAGAGCAGAGGGTTTGAAGAATGTAATAGTCTCCAATGGCTATCTAAGTAAAAAAGCCCTGGAAGGACTCTTACCCTATCTGGATGGGGCTAATATAGACCTGAAGGCCTTCAGGGAGGATTTTTATAGCAAGCTCTGCAGGGGCAGGTTGGAGCCGGTCCTGGAGAATATAGAATTACTGGCTCGGAATGAAATCCATCTGGAAGTTACCACCCTGCTTATTACAGATTATAATGACAGCCTGGAAGAATTAGAAGAACTATTTGCCTGGCTGGCAGGAATCAATCCCGGGATACCCCTTCACTTAAGCCGCTATTTCCCAAACTATAGACTGGATAAGGCAGCTACCCCAATCAAAAGGCTCCTGGATGCTTATCACCTGGCAAGGGAATACCTGGATTATGTCTATATAGGGAATGTGGACCTGGCCAATGGCAGTGATACCTTTTGTCCCCAGTGTGGTTATCCAGTAGTTAAAAGGAGATACTATCATATAGTCAATCATTTGCGGGAAGGCCAATGTCCTGACTGTGGTTACCCAATCTACGGCAGCTATAACCTGTCCACCAGCAGGCTGTAGATAATACTGTTTTGAGCAATAAAACTTATGGTTTAGAAGCGGATAAAATCCAGGCCATAGACATAGCTTATATAAAGGGCATAATAGGTGGCCATAAAGATAACAGGGGGGATAATAGATTCCCTCCGCCAGTATAAGAGAATACAGATCAAGGCTACCAGTGTATTCATTAAAATCCTTTCTGGCCGGAATTCCAGCAGGAGGACTGAATACAGGAGGGCAGCCAGGAGTAAGGAAAAGAATTTATTAAAAAGGGTATAATTAAATAAGTCAAAGAGGATTACATTTAAGATAAACTGCTCACTGAGGCTGATAAAGATAGAAGCAAGCAAAAAAAGGCTAAAGGGCAGGAGAGAAGTAAGAAAAGAATCAAGATCATTTATTTTCAGCAGTCCTGCGAATTTGCCAGCAGGATGCAAGCTTAAGGGCATATTGATAAAAACTATTACCAGGATAAATAGGAGGATTCCCCCGGAAAGGGCAGGGAAAATTCCTTTTTTGAATTCCCGGAAGTCCAGGCCCAGGTCTTTAAATTCTACCGGGTATAAGGATGTTAAGTAAAAGACCAGGAGAGAGAAAAGGATAAAGCGGCCACTGATGGTAAACAGATAATGAAATAAGGCTGTCAGCAATTCATGTTTCAAATCCAGTTCTTTGCTAATTAAAATACCAAGAGCCATCAGGTACCAGGAACCCAGGATGATTAAAATATCCTTGTAGTTCAAATACTGGATCAGTTTTTTCCTTTCTTCTTTGTCTTTGCTCATTTAGATCACCACCGGGAAACTAGATGATGGATACATATAATTATATATTCGAGATAAAGATAATAAGTCCTTTAGATTAAAGGAATCATTAAAGAAATGGAGAAATATATAAGAAGAGAATATTAGATAAGTTAGGGGATAAGGCTATGGGAAAATTATTTGGTACAGATGGTGTCAGGGGTGTAGCCAATAAAGAATTGACTGCTGAATTAGCCTACAAATTGGGAAGGGCTGCAGCTTATTATCTTAGCAGGGATAGGAAGGAAAAGGGCAAAAAACCCTTATTCTTGATTGGAAAAGATACCAGGGTTTCCGGGGACATGTTGGAAGCTGCTCTGGCAGCCGGAATAAACTCTATCGGTATAGATGTTTTAAAACTGGGTATTATCCCCACTCCGGGAGTGGCATATCTAGCCTCAATACTGGAGGTAGATGGGGCAGCTATGATATCAGCTTCCCATAATCCTGTAGAGGATAATGGTATCAAGTTTTTCACCGGTGAAGGTTTTAAACTTAGTGACCAGATGGAAGATGAAATAGAAGATATTATTTTCAATACATATGATTGCCTCCCGAGGCCTATCTCTACAGAGATCGGTATTGCTAAAGATGCCAGTCATCTTCAGGATAAATACATTGATTATCTATTGACAACAATAGATGTGGATTTTTCTGGTTTACGAATAGTCCTTGATTGTGCCAATGGGGCTGCCTACCGGGTTGCCCCGGAGGTATTAACCAGATTAGGGGCCCAGCTGCTTGTTATTAATGATGAAACAGCCGGAGAGAGGATCAATCTAAATTGTGGGTCCACCCATCCGGAAGTGATCAGAGAAATGGTCCTGAAGGAAAAGGCAGATCTGGGGATAGCCCATGATGGTGATGCAGATCGGGTGATTATGGTAGATGAGCAGGGCCAGATTCTCGATGGTGATAAGATTATGGCTATCTGTAGCCTGGCCTTGCTAAAAAATAATAAATTGCAGAAAAAGACCCTGGTTGCAACTGCCTATAGCAATCTGGGTTTACATGAGCTCCTCCGGGCTAATGGGGGCAATGTCGTTATCACAGAAAATGGAGACAGGTATGTCCTGGCAGAAATGCTGGAAAAGGGCTATAATCTGGGAGGAGAGCAATCAGGCCATATTATTTTCCTTGATTACAATAAAACCGGTGATGGGGTTTTGACAGCTCTCCAGACCATTGCCATCCTGAAAAAATCCGGCCAGAAATTAAGTGAATTGGCCAGTGTTATGAAAACCTGGCCCCAGAGATTAAGTGGTGTACCTGTAAAAGATAAATCCTGGGAGGATAAGGAAAGAATCAAGGATATTATAGCAAAAGCAGAGGCTAGATTAGGAGACCAGGGCAGGGTCTTTGTCCGGGCTTCCGGTACAGAACCACTTATCAGGGTGATGTTAGAAGGCAAGGATGATGCCCTTCTGGCAGAGCTGGAAAAAGAGATAATTACTATTATCGAGGAAGAGTTAAATTAAAAGAAAAGCAAGAAAAAGATAAGGATAAATAAAAAACTACCAGGGGATTTCAATAATACCCCTGGTAGTTTTTCTTGTCTTCAGGATAAGAATAATTGGTCTATATATTATCCATTATTGATTCAGAACAGCGTTAACCTCTGCTACAGCAGCATCCAGGTAAGACTTGGAGGAGGTTATAACGTTGAATCTGCCATCTACATAGTCAGTAAGTACATTACCGAAGTTGGTCTGGATAATACCTTCGATTGCACCCCACTCTGGGATTGGAGGATAAGCGGTAGCATAGCCCAGAGTTTTGATGAATGTACGCCATGTTTCTGTGTCATAATAGGGGTCATTCAGGGCCTCTTTGTTAGCTGGGAGCATCATGGACAGATTCTTGGTATAATCTGCCAGAACTTCGTCACTGGTCAGGAATTTAACCCATTCTTTAGCAGCTTCAATTTCTTCTTTAGAAGCATTGTTTCTAATAGCCAGGTTACTTCCGCCAGAGAAGGCTGCTCTACCGGCAGGACCTGCTGGAGGTTCTACTACAGCATATTTCAGGCCAGGGTTATCATGGGCAATATCAGCGATATTCCAGGGACCCATGAAGGCCATGGCTGTTTCACCACTGATAAAGGCAGCGTCTGCCTGGGGCTGGTTATACTCAGCACAGGCTTTGCTGGCTAATCCTTTGTCTACCAGGCTTACCCAGTAGTTCATAGCCTTAACACCAGCAGCAGAGTTGAAAATAGCTTGTGTGTTGTCTGCATTGAGCATATCGCCACCATGAGCCCAGAGGATGATAGCCCAGTTGTGGATTAAGTCCCAGGCACCTGTACCGGCGGTAGCAATAGCCCTTCCTGTACCGTGTACATCAATAAGTTTCTGACCTACTTCCAGTAATTGTTCATAGGTCTGTGGAGGTCTTACTCCTGCAGCTTCAAACATTTCTGTGTTGTAGAATAAAATCCTTGTTTCAGCAAACCAGGGTACACCATAGTACTTGCCATTAAGGGTTGTTGACTCCAGGTTAGCTGCAAAGAATTTATCGGCACCACCGAACTCATCGATGTCGATTTCTACTAAGCCATCAGTTGCTGCATATTCTGGATTCCAGGTTGTTCCTAACTGGAATACATGAGCACCTTCACCGGTAATGATAGCATTCATGATTCTGGGGCCGTCTCCCCAACCGATCTCTTCAAATACTACCTTAATACCGGTTTTGGCTTCAAATTCGGCTGCTTTTTGCTGCATCCACTCATTGTGTAATGCTGCTGGAGCATTACCCATTGCCCAGAAAAGAATTTCTGTTCCACTAACAACGGAGAAAATTGTTAGAGCAAAAATAACTGTCAAAAGAATTAATCTCTTTTTCATTAATACAAACCTCCTGTTTTTTTAATATTTTTTATTAGACCTGACCAACAGCAACAACTTCATGATGAGTTTAAAGCAGGCTAACCTCTAATACTCACCTCCCCCTGCATGGAAAAACTCTTTATATAGTTGAAAAGCTTAACCTTTTGTAGCTCCTGCAACCAGACCGGCCACGATTTGTTTCTGGAAGGCAGTAAAGGCAATGATAATCGGTATAGTAGCAAAGACACAGGCGGCCATCATCTGCCCCCAGCGGGCCTGGTGCTGGGATATGTATTGTAATAGACCTAGTGCAATGGTTCTGGTTTTGGTACTGGTCAAGATCTTGGCAAATAAGATCTCATTCCAGCCCATGATAAAGGCATAGATACCCATTGCTGCTAATCCTGGTTTGGCCAGTGGAATAATCACCTTATACAAGGCCTGGAATCTGTTACAGCCATCAATTAAAGCCTGTTCATCAATACTCCTTGGCACAGAATCCAGATAATTCCTGAGCATCAATATTGAAAAGGGTAGGGCGAAGGAGGTATAGGTAAAGATCAGACCATGAAAGGTATTTGTCATCGGCAAACCAAAGGTATCTGTTATCCATTTAAACATCATAAAATAAGGGATAACAAATAAGATGCCTGGTAACATCTGTGTTGCCATTAAAACAACAATATATAATTCCCTACCCCAAAAATTAAACCTGGAGATACCATAGGCAGCCAGGGTGCCTATGATTAAAGCAGCTAACATGGTTCCAGTACTGATTATAATGCTGTTTTTAAAATATCTTAAGATAGGAACAGTAGTATTCATCTGTACATAATTATCGAAAGTAAAGGTCTGTGGTATCCAGGTAGGACGCATACCCTGAATCTCCACAGCTGTTTTAAAGGAGCTGGAAATCATCCAGGCATAAGGACCTAGTACAAAGAGTAGTAAAATAATAATAATAAGGTAGAAAAAGAAATTCTGTATTGGTGTTCTTCTGTTCATTCTAAACACTCCTTTTATTCATCTCTCTGTGCACGGAAGACATATAGATAAACAATAGTAATTGTTAACATCATTAACATCAGAATTACAGAAAGGGCAGATCCCTGACCATAATTATAGTTTTCGAAGGCTTCCCTCATGATCAAGGTATTGGGTACCTCAGCATGAATACCTACATTTTCTCCAAACAAGACTACAAACTGGTTATAAGCGTGGAAGTTCCAGAGAATGTTCATTATCATGATGGTTTTAATAACAGGTTTCAAATAACTCAAGGTTATATACTTAAAGCACTGCCAGGCAGAGGCCCCATCAATCTTGGCTGCTTCATAGAGCTCCATGGGTATGGTCTGGAGTCCAGCCAGTAACATGAGAGAGGTTAAAGGCCAGCCTTTCCAGATGGAAGCAATTATTACTGCCCAGATAGTGTTTCTCCCTACCAGCCACATAATTGGTTCCTGTATAATACCTATGCGCAACAGCATCTCATTTAGAATACCTATTCTGGATTGAAAGATAAATCGCCAGAAATTATAGGCTACAGAGTCAGGTGTTATATAAGGAATCAGGATTATTCCCCTGACCAAGGTTCTTCCTACAAAGGGTTTATTTAAGAGGAGGGCCACTCCCAGGGCAATGAAAAAACCAACGGAGATGGTAACAACACCATAGACTAATATATTCTGCAAGCTCCGTAGGAAGCGCTGCCCAACGGTTGTGACGGGGTTAAAGGCCTTAATGTAGTTTTTCAAACCACACCAGGGAGCCTCTTGCCAGTTTCTAATATTCCTTATCGTCAAATCCTTGAAACTGATCAAGATACCCCAGCCCATTGGAATGATATGTACCATTATCATTGCAAGAACAGCTGGTAAAATAAAGATATAACCCAGTAATCTAACATTTTTCATTGACTATCACCTCAGATTAGATTTAAATGAAGATCCTTATCTCTCTATTCTTTATCTTCCCGCTTATTGAAATATTAAAAAAACTCATAACTAAAACGGTTTAGAAGATTTGCATAAAAATAAGTTTTCATAGCTGTTATTAAAATAAATTCTCTAGGGATTAAAAAATTCCTTCTTCAAAATAAAAAAATTTTTAAATTTATTAAAAATTAAGGGAAAGGAGGGGAGGAGGCCCTAAAATCATCTATAATTAGCCTGGGATAAGGGCATAATAGGGCATATAAATAAAGTACTTATATTTTATAAGGGGGCTATAAAATAAGATGGTAGAACAATTTACTGATTGGGATAAATGGAAGGATTCCTTACGGAAGGCCATGAATCTGGGGCAGAAAATCGGTTTTGAAGAGGAGACAATAGTCCGGCTGGGCAGGAAACTGGGAGACCTCCTCAACTGGCATGCTGACCCGGAAAATAGAGAACAGAGGCTGATAAAGGAATTGTGGGATGTGGCTGAAGAGGAGGAAAGGAAGATTTTGACCAGGTTAATCATCAAAATGCTTAAAAATGAGGAAGTAATGGTAAATAATTAAAGTTCTCCTGGTAAAGTATAGTAGAAAATGATAAAATAAATTAATGTAGGAGGCTAAAGCCCTTCCTGCATTTTTTCTTCTTTTCCTTTTTTCCTGAATTAGGATATAATATAAGATAAACCAGGCCTGGATATCCCAAAGAGAGGATATCTGAAAAAGGCCTTTTTGAGATAGAATTTTTAGAGAATGTTTTTCGATAGAACTTTTTATTAAGGGTGTTTTAAAATGATTATTACCGTTACATTAAATCCTGCTCTGGATAAGATCATTTACCTGGACCAATTGCATCCCGGGAGATTAAACAGAAGCAGCCAGGTAGCCGTCCGGGCAGGTGGCAAGGGGATTAATGTGGCCAGAATCCTCAAGGCTCTGGGGTCAGAGGTGCTGGCTATGGGACTGGTTGGTGGCTATATAGGAGAAAGACTTGAAGAAATTATCCACCAGGAAGGCCTTCCCGCTTACCTAATTGCTACAAAATACATAAGCAGAGAAAATATTAAGCTCATCGAAAAGAATAAAAGAGAGACAGAGATAAACCAGGAGGGCAAGGTAGATCAGGAGAGCTTCCTGGTCTTTAAAGAAAAACTCAGGGAAAAATTGCCCGGGGCTGATTTGCTGATCCTTTCCGGCAGCCTGCCCCATGGTTTAAGCCTGGAAGCATACCAGGAATTGATTGAACTGGCTAATGAATATAAGGTCAAAACTATCCTGGACAGCTCTGGCCTCCCTTTTGAATATGCCCTGGAGAGCAGGCCCTATCTAATCAAGCCCAATATTAATGAATTAAGTGAGTTAGCCGGGGAAAAACTTAGTTTTGTACCTGATGTACAGAGGGTTGTCAGGAAACTCTTGCAGAAAGGCATCAAAAATATAATTGTCTCCCTGGGCAAAAAAGGTGCCTATCTGGCTAATGGGGAGGAATCCTATCTGATAATTGCACCAGATATCAGGGTGGCTGATACTACTGTTGGGGCAGGGGATTCTATGGTGGCCGGCCTGGCCCTGGCCCTGGAAAGGGGTTATAGGTTTTTAGAGATGGGCAAATATGCTACTGCCCTGGCTACTTTATATGTCAGTGGGGAAAAATTGACAGAAAGCAATATTGAAAAAATGATTAATAGATTAGAAGTAATGGATGGTGATTTTCCGTATGAAAAGTTATAAGGGGTTACCTGTTTCCAAGGGTATAGTAATTGGCAAGGTATATAAGTATTCAAGGAAAAGAACATTAATAGAGAGCAATTATATAGATGGAGAAGAGGTGGCCAGTGAACTCAACAGGTTTCGCCAGGCCAGAGAGATGGCCCATGAAACCCTTTTGCTCATAAAAGAAAAGGCCAGTAAAGATCTGGGAGAGAGCCAGGCCCAGATTTTTGATGCCTATATCCATATGTTAAATGATCCGGTTTTTGGGGAACAGATTAATGAATTAATCAGGGAAGAGAGGCTGAATGTAGAAGGGGCTATTCAGAAAGCCCTGGCTGAACTGGCTGAAAAATTCAAGAGATTAAATAACAATTACTTTCAGGAAAGATTGCGGGATATAGAGGATGTGGTCAGCTATATCTTAAGGGCCCTCCATGGGACTACTAATGACCTGACTAATCTGCCAGCTAATTCTATTATTGTAGCTGAAGAACTGACACCTTCAGAAATAGCCCTTTTAGACAAGGATTTAGTTGAGGGCTTTATTTTAAGACAGGGGGGTATGACCTCCCATACAACTATTGTAGCCAGGAGCCTGTCTATCCCTGCCATAATTAATGTAGATACAAGGCTGCTGGAGGAGCTAAGAAATGGTGAAGAGGTTATCCTTGATGCCATTAGAGGGGAAGTTATTGTTGCCCCGGAATGGGAAGTACTGGAAAGGTACAGGAAAAAGATCAGCATTTTTAAGAAAAAAGAAGAGGAATTATTGGGCTTAAGGCAGGAAGAATCCATAACCAGGGATGGTTACCGGATCAGGCTGGCTGCCAATATCAACTCCCTGGAGGAGGTGGATTCCGTTCTCCGGGTAAATGGGGATGGAATTGGCCTTTTGCGGACTGAATTCCTCTTCCGTAAAAAAGACCACCTTTTTGATGAAGAACGCCAATTTAAGATCTACAAAAGTATTGTAGAAAAGATAGGTGATAAGCCTGTTGTGATAAGATTGCTGGATATTGGGGGAGACAAGGATCTGCCTTATTTTGATGCCCCCCAGGAAATTAATCCTTTCCTGGGTTGGAGAGGAATCCGGGTGGCTCTGGAAAGACAGGATATCTTTAAAACCCAGCTCCGGGCCTTATTAAGGGCCAGCCATTATGGTGATCTTAGAATCCTGATTCCCTTTATATCCTCTATTGAAGAATTAAGAGAAGTCAAGGGTATTATCATTGAGATGGAAAATGAACTGGAACAGGAGAATATCCCCTATAACAGGAATATCAAAATCGGCTTGATGATTGAAATTCCCTCAACGGCGATCATGGCTGAGGCCTTTGCCAGAGAGGTAGATTTCTTCAGCATAGGTACTAATGATCTGATCCAGTATACCATTGCCGTGGACAGGAATAACAGCAAGATAGCCAGTCTTTATACCCCCTTCCACCCGGCAGTAATGAAGCTCATTTACCAGGTAGTTAAAGCAGCCCGGCATGAGAAAATCGGGGTCAGTGTCTGTGGAGAAGCAGCTGCCAATAAATATCTCTTGCCTGTTTTTGTAGCCATGGGTATCAGTGAACTCAGTATGAGCAGTGGCTATATCCTGGAAAGTAAAAAGCTGATCAGGAAATTAAAAAAGGAAGACCTGGAAGAGGTACTGGATAAGGTTCTGGAGATGAGTCAGGCAGTAGAAATCGAAAACTATTTAAAGAAAATTATGGAAGCGTGAGAAGGAAGCCAGGGTAAGCAATGAGTGAAAAGAGGAAAAAATATTATACCTATATCATTAAGTGTGCAGATGAGACCTTTTATACAGGTTATACAAGTGATCTGGAGAGAAGGCTAAGGGAGCATAACCAGTGCAGGGGGCCAGATATACCAGGGGGAGAATACCGGTGACCCTGGTCTATTATGAAGAATACTGGAGCCGGAGTGAGACCATGAAGAGGGAATATGCCTTAAAAAAATTAAGCCACCGGGAGAAGGCAGACCTGATTGGTCAGGGAGAATAATTATTCGGGGTGAATAGAAAAGTGAGGTTATCTGTATAATGATTAAAGGTATAGGTATTGATCTGGTCAGTATCAGGCGGATAGAAAGGGTAATCCAGCGCTGGGGTTTAAAGTTTGTCCTCAAAGTCTTTACCCCTACAGAAATTGAATACTGTGAGGCCAGGGAAAGAAGGTACCAGCATTATGCTGCCCGTTTTGCTGCCAAGGAGGCTGCGGTGAAGATGTTGGGCCAGGCCAGGGGTATTGGCTGGAAGGATATTGAAGTCAGGAATGATAAAAATGGCAAACCAGGCCTCCTCTTACATGGCAAGGCCAGGCTCCTGGCTGAAGAAATGGGGATAAAGAAAATCCACCTGGCCATTTCCCATGAAAAGGAAATGGCAGTAGCACAGCTTATCGGGGAAGGTGATTAAATGATTATTTTAACACCGGCAGAAATGAGGGCAGTAGACAAAAGGGCTATAGAAGCGGGCTTTCCTGAAATCCTCCTGATGGAGATTGCTGGACGGGCTGTGGGGGAAAAGGCCCGTCTCCTCCTGGAAGAAGCTGGCCATGACCACCATCACCCTGGCAAAAGAGTTTCAGGCCTGGCCGGGAAAGAAGTCCTGGTAATTACAGGCAAGGGAAATAATGGTGGTGATGGACTGGTTGCTGCCCGTTACCTGGATATGTGGGGTTTTCGGGTGACAATCTTATTACTGGCAGAAGCAGAAGAATTAACAGCCAGTTCTCTTTGTAATTATCAATTATGTCAGTTAAGGGAGATAGAAATATTATCCTGTAATAATCCAACAGGATATAGGGAAGAAATAGCGAATTTATTGCTTAGGGCTGATTTAGTTATTGATGCCCTCCTGGGGACAGGAATTAAAGGTCCAGTCAAAGGCCCTTATAGAGAAATGATTTCTTTGATAAATCAGTTTTCCCGCCTGGTCCTGGCAGTGGATATTCCCTCCGGTATAGATGGAGAAACCGGGGCTGTGCTGGGTGAGGCTGTTCAGGCTGATTTTACCCTGACTATGGCCTTTCCCAAGATTGGCCTGGTGGTTTATCCAGGCAGGGATTATTGTGGTGAAATAGAAATAGTTGATCTGGGGATTCCCCTGGATTATGCTCTGGCAGAAGAGCCTGGCCACTTTATGCTGGATGAGGAAGAGGCCAGAGGGCTCCTGCCTGAAAGGCCCAGGGATTCTCACAAGGGTGTTTTTGGCCGGGTAGGGGTAATTGGAGGTTCTGCTGGCATGTCCGGGGCTCCTTTCCTCAGTGCCTTTGCTGCCCTGAAGGTAGGGGCTGGCCTGGTCAGGGTGGCAGTACCGGAAGAGATCCAGTCTACTGTGGCCGCTTATTCAGCAGAATTAATGACCCTTGGCCTGGAAGAACTGACTGACCAGCTCACAGAGAAGAATATCAGGCGGCTGAATGACTTAATGGCCGAATCTTCAGTTCTGGCAGTAGGGCCAGGCCTGGGTAAAACAGGTGGCAGCAGGGAATTGGTCAGCAAAATTATCCGGGAATATCCGGGCCCACTTATTCTGGATGCAGATGGGCTTAATTCCCTGGAGAGCCTGGATTTACTCCTGGAGAGGGAGAAGCCCCTGGTATTAACCCCTCATCCGGGTGAAATGGCCCGGTTAACTGGGTTAAAGATCAAGGAGATTCAGGAAAACCGGATTGAAATAGCTAGGAACTTTGCTGTTGAACATAAAGTCTATCTGATTTTAAAAGGGGCTGTAACGGTAATTGCCTTCCCCCAGGGAACAATTTGGCTAAACCCAACAGGTAATGATGGTATGGCTACTGCCGGTAGTGGTGATGTCTTAACCGGTATTCTGGCTGGCCTCCTGGCCAGTGGAGTAGAGCTGGAGGGAGCGGTTCTTCTGGCCCCTTATCTCCATGGCCTGGCCGGCGACCTGGCAGCCATGGATCTGACTCCTTATAGCATGACAGCAGGAGATATTATTGCCTATCTTGGCAAAGCCATTAACTATCCAGAATAGGAATGATTAAAATGAAGACTTTTACCCGTCCAGTATGGGCTGAAATAAATCTAGATAATTTAAGATATAATCTGGCACAGATCAGAAGGAAGCTTGCCGGGGAAACAGAGATTATGGCTGTAATCAAGGCTAATGCCTATGGCCATGGAGCAATACCTCTTGCCAGAACCCTGGTAGAAGAAGGGGTCCAGCGGTTTGGTGTTGCTATACCGGAAGAGGGCCTTGAGCTCAGGGAAGCAGGAATTAAGATCCCTATCCATGTCCTTGGTGAAGCCCTCCGGGACCAATATAGTTTGCTGATAGATTATGATTTGACCCCTACTGTGGCCAGAGAGGAAACCCTGGAAGCCTTAAACCAGCTGGCCAGAGAACGGGGTATTATTAAAAAAATTCATATAAAGATTGATACAGGTATGGGGAGGATTGGCCTGGAACCAGAAGCAGGCCTTAGCTTTCTAAAAAAAGCAGCTGGTTTAAGCAATATAGAAGTAGAAGGCCTGATGACCCATTTTGCCACTGCTGATGAAAGGGACAAAAGTTTTAGCCTCCAGCAGGGAGAAAGGTTTAAGAGACTGATAAAGGAGCTGGAGGAGGCCGGTATCAGGATTCCCCTAAAACATGCCGGCAATAGTGCCAGCTTGATTGACCTGGAGGAATTTCAGTTCAACCTGGTAAGACCAGGTCTTGCCCTCTATGGTTTATTACCATCAGCAGAAGTAGGAAGGATGGAATTAAAACCTGTCCTGAGTTGGAAGGCCAGAATTGATTTTCTGAAAGAGGTTCCAGCCGGGACTCCAATTAGCTATGGGGCCACTTACAGAACCACAAGGAAGAGCAAAATTGCCACAATCCCCCTGGGCTATGCTGATGGCTATCCACGGTTACTTTCCAATAAAGGTCATGTCTTGATAAAAGGCCAGCAGGCTCCCATCCGGGGACGTATCTGTATGGATCAATTTATGGTTGATGTTACTGATATTCCTGGTGTAGAGGTTGGTGAAGAAGTTGTCCTGATTGGCAGCCAGGGTTCTGAAAGTATCAGTGCCACGGATCTGGCTGCTTTAATTGGCACAATAAATTATGAAATCTTGACCAATATCTCCTTAAGGGTACCCAGGAAATACATCTCAGCTGGTAAGGGGGTTATTTAATGATTGAAAGGGAAATCACAATAAGGAATCAAACTGGTTTACATGCCCGGCCTGCTGCCATGTTTGTGGAGGCAGCTGACCGTTTTGATTCAGAAGTAGAATTGATTTTTGATGGTATTACAGTAAATGCCAAAAGCATTATCGGGGTTTTGTCCCTGGGTATTGGTAATGGGGATACAGCTATCCTCCGGATTTCTGGTAGTGATGAAGAGGAGGCTATGGAAAGGCTGCTTCAATTAATTGAGAACCGCTTTGGAGAGGGGGAGGAAGATGATTTTATCTGATAAGACAATCAAGGACTTAAGGGACCAGGGGAAATTAATAATAGAGCCAATGGAGGATTATCAGATTCAACCTGCCTCTGTGGATCTGCGCCTGGGAGATTCTTTTCTTAAACTGGATGAAAATATGACTGAAGTAATGACCCTGGATTCGGAGATTAAGTATGTCAGTTATCGGTCTGAAGAACTGATTATTCCACCCCATTCTTTTTTGCTGGCCACTACCATGGAATATGTAGAGCTGCCTAATGATATTACTGCCTTTGTTGAGGGTAGGAGCTCCATCGGCAGAATGGGGCTTTTTATTCAGAATGCCGGTTGGGTAGACCCGGGTTTTAAGGGACAGATAACCCTGGAATTATATAATGCTAACTCCTTACCTATCAGACTGGCTACAGGACGCCGGATCTGCCAGTTAGTCCTGGCCCGGATGGATCAAAAGGCCTTAAAGCCTTACCAGGGCAAATATATGAACCAGAGGGATGCTGTAGGCAGCAGGGTTTTCCTGGATCTGGAAAACCAATAAAGGCAAGGGTAATCTTTTCTCCTGGCACAGCATAAAATTATATATGAAGGTAAAACTGGAAGAAAGTGTTAGAGAATATCACTTCTGCCATTATTGACTCTAATTGGAACTTATTATATACTTAACTATGAACTTTATTATAATAGTCATCTTTAAGAGGTGAGAAAATGGCCAAGAAAAAGAGGAGGCGCCTGGGGAATATCAGTGATGAGGAAAAAAAGAAGATAGCCAGGGAAATGATTGAGGGGTACAGGAAGATGGCTGACCTGAATCTGGAAATAGCTGAAGAAGGAATGAAGTCCAGGGATGAGACAGCATAATGTCTCATCTTTTTTTTCGTCAACCGGGATAAAAGCAAAATTTCCCACCTATAAACTTGTAAAGATGTATAAAAATGCTAGAAGTGGAAGATATTAATATAGAAATCTCTTATTGAGAGAAACCAATAACTTATTATTGACAGAAATGAATACATTTCTATATAATAGTTGTATAGGGTATTGGGGGTGTTCTTTTTGGGTAATTTAAAGCGGGTTATGATTAGTTTGCCTAATCAGCTTTTGCAGGAAGTGGATGGCTATGTGAAAAAAAGCAGTGGAAACCGCAGTGAATTTATCAGAGAAGCCATGAAACTCTACCTGGAAGAGAAGAAGAAGCAGGAGATCCGGGAACAAATGAAGACCGGGTACCTGGAGATGAGTGCCATTAATCTTCAATTAGCTGATGAAGGCATCAAGTGTGATGGGCCTACCATCTATTTTTATGAAGAGAAATTGGCGGAGAGTGAATAGAGTGTGAATGTGAGTAGAGGAGATGTCTATTATGCGGATTTAAATCCTGTTGTTGGGTCAGAACAGGGAGGAATCAGGCCTGTTCTTATTATTCAAAATGATATTGGTAATAAGTATAGCCCAACAGTAATAGTTGCTGCAATTACCTCAAAAATCGATAAAGCAAAATTACCAACCCATGTAGAAATTGCTGCCAAGGATACCAGTTTAGAGAAGGATTCAGTTATTTTACTGGAACAAATCAGGACAATAGATAAGAAGAGATTACAACGGCATGTTACCCATCTTGATAAGAGCATCATCGAGAAAGTAGATGAAGCCATTGAGATAAGCCTGGGGTTAATTGACCTATGAGCTCCCTGGAAAAGGAGTTCTTTTTTTTTAATAATGATATAAGGGATTACTTAATTAATTTTGGTTTTTTTTTAATAAAAAAGCAGAGGAGGAAGAAGTTATGAAAGCAATTATTAATGGAAAAATCTACACAATGGCAGGTGAGGTGATTGAAAAAGGCAGTGTCCTCATAGCTGATGGCAAGATAAAGGCTGTAGGTGCTGATCTTGAGATACCTGCCGGGGCAGAGATAATTGATGCAGAAGGTATGGTAGTCTTCCCCGGTATCATTGATGCCCATACCCATCTGGGGATTGGTGAAGATGGATTGGGCTGGGAAGGCCGGGATTATAATGAGATGAGTGATGCTGTTACACCTCATCTCCGGGCCATAGATGCCATTAATCCCCGGGATGAAGGCCTGAAAAATGCCTACCTCAATGGGGTAACTACAGTAATGACTGGCCCTGGTAGTGCCAATGTCCTGGGTGGGGAAAGTGTGGCCATTAAAACCTATGGCCGGACTGTTGATGAGATGATAGTCAAAAATCCTGTTGGTATCAAGGCTGCCCTGGGAGAGAATCCTAAAAGTGTCTATGGTAAACAGAATAAGTCACCCCAAACCAGGATGGCTATAGCTGCCTTATTGCGGGAGAATCTCCTCAAGGCCCAGGATTATCTGGCCGAAAAGGAGGAGAAAGAAAAAAAGGGAGACCTCTTTAAAAGGGACCTGAAAATGGAAAGCCTCCTGCCTGTTTTAAAGAAAGAACTGCCCTTGAAGGCCCATGCCCACAGGGCTGATGATATAATGACTGTTATCAGGATAGCCCGGGAGTTTGATATCAAGGTTACCCTGGAACATTGTACTGAAGGACATCAGATTGCTGAAGAAATAGCCCAATCCGGTTTTCCGGCTATTGTTGGCCCGACCCTTACCGGAAAAACCAAGGTAGAATTAGCTGACCGGGGCTTTAATACACCAGGTATTCTGGCTAAGGCTGGAGTCAGGGTAGCTATCATGAGTGATCATCCTGTAGTACCTACAGAGAACCTGCCAATTTATGCTGCCCTGGCTGTCAAGGAAGGAATGCCTGAAGAAGAAACCCTGAAGGCCATTACCATCAACCCAGCCATCATTCTGGGTATCGAAGACCGGGTGGGTAGTATTGAAGCCGGTAAGGATGCCGATATAGTTATATTTGACGGCCATCCCCTGAATATACAGTCTAAAGTAAAAGGGGTCTTTATTAATGGTGAGAGAGTACTATAGGATATAACTAAACTTACCAGCAGGATTTGTCCTGACCAGAGAGAAAGGAAGGAATGGACCATAAAACCTAGCAAGGAAAGAAGAAAGGATAATAATAAATGATAAGATCAAAGCTGTGGCAGAAGTTTATTGTCTTAATCTTGCTTTTAGCCCTATTCGCCACCGGCCTCTTTTCCCAGCCTGCCCTGGCCAGGAACAGTGAATTCCTCAATAAAGATAAGCTGGAGCTTATACTGAAAGGGGTTATCTCCCTTTATATGTTAAACAGGTTAAATTCTCTGCGGAGGGAAGATAATCCTCCCGAGCATAGGGACAGGGTCCCGGGAAAATCCCCTTCCCTGGCCGGCCAGATTATTGTCCTTGATCCCGGCCATGGTGGCAGTGATCCGGGGGCAATAGGGGCTGGGGGTTTAAAGGAAAAGGATGTCAACCTGGATATTGCCAAAAGGGTTTACCGTCTCTTAAAGGAGAATACAGGGGCCCAGGTATATTTAACCAGGGATACAGACCGCTTTATATCCCTGGCTGAACGGTCTTCCCAGGCCAATAAGCTGGGAGCAGATCTTTTTATCAGTATCCATATTAATGCAGCAGAAAATGGCAGAGAGCGGGGTATTGAGACCTATGCCTATCATAATGCTTCCAGGGAAAACTGGGCCCTGGCCTGGTATTTACAGGAGCAGCTGGTAAAGGAATTAGGTTTGCTGGACCGGGGTATAAAGGCAGGGAATTTCCATGTTATCCGGGAAACCAGGATGAATTCGGTTCTGCTGGAGATAGGTTTTATATCTGATGCCAGGGAAGAAGCCCTCCTGGCCAAGACCAGCACCAGGGAAAGGGCTGCCCAGGCTATCTATGCAGGGATTATCAATTATTATCAAAACATATAATCTATCTGGTTCTGTAACCACCGGGTTTTTTTATTCTCTGGCTTTACTCGTTTATAAATAGCCAGGCCTGGCAGGGGCCAGAAAAAGAAGTAGAACTTGACACCTGCTATATTTTTCTATATAATTTAATAAAATTAATTTAAAGCCTTAATAAACCAAAGACAATGAGCAGGAAATAATTAAAAGGAACTTATGCAAGCGAACCAGGGATGGTGGAAGCCTGGCCATGAGTCTTTTAATTTACCCGCCTGGGAGTCGAAGGTGAAATAAATCAAGCCTTTCCGGTATTTCGGCCGTTAGACCGATAGCTTATTTTTCTCACAGAGGGCTTCCTTCCTCTGGAGGGAGAAAAGTAAGTGGTTGAGGGGGTTCAGGATTTGAACCAAGGAGGATGGTACCGCGAGCACAGCCTCGTTCCTGCAGGGAACGGGGCTTTTTTGCAATAAATATAAAAGAGGGAAAAGGGCTGGCAAAGAGGCTTTTTTCTATATTATGCAGACAAGTATAGGAGGAGTAGAGGAAGATGAGGAGTATGCCTTATAAAAGAATTGTAGTTAAAATAGGGAGTAGTTCATTAGTCCATGAAGGGGGCAAGCTTAATCTACAGAGGATCGATCACTTTCTCCGCCAGATGGTGGATTTGAAAAATCAGGGGCGGGAGGTCCTTTTTGTTACCTCTGGTGCCATTGGTGCCGGCATGGCCGCACTGGGCTTTAAGGAAAGGCCCCAGCTGATTCCTGAACAACAGGCCCTGGCTGCTGTGGGCCAGGCCCAGCTCATGGCCATCTATAATCGTTTTTTACGGGAATATGGAGAGATAGGGGCCCAGATCCTCCTGACTGCCAGTGACCTGGAGGACCGGAAACGCTATCTCAATGCCTATAATACCATGATTAATCTATTAAAAAGGGGGGTAATCCCCATTATCAATGAGAATGATACCGTGGCTACCCAGGAGATCAAGTTTGGGGATAATGATACCCTTTCTGCCCTGGTAGCCAGCCTGGTGGATGCAGACCTTTTGCTTATTTTATCAGATATTGATGGCCTCTATAATGGGAATCCCCGGCTGGAGAAAAACCTGAAGAAAATAGATAAGGTAGAGGGGATTACAGCAGAGATTGAGGCCCTGGCCGGTGGTTCTGGTAGCAGATATGGAACAGGGGGTATGCAGACCAAGCTGGCAGCTGCCAGAATTGCCAATAATTCCGGGATTACCATGGTCCTGGGCCCGGCCTATAGGGATTATGTTATTCTGGATATTCTGGATATGTTAGAAAAAGGCCAGGATTACTCTCTTGGCACTACCTTCCTGCCGGGGGAAAACCCTTTAAGCAAGCGGAAACACTGGTTATTGTATAGTCCTACAGTCTATGGCAGTTTAACCATTGATGAAGGGGCAGAAAAGGCCCTGCTGGAGAAGGGCAAAAGCCTCCTGCCAGGAGGTGTCTTTGCTGTAGAAGGAGACTTCCAGCAGGGGGATCCGGTAAATGTGTTAAACCAGGAGGGTACTTTGATCGGGAAAGGCTTGGTGAATTATTCTGCCCGGGAGGTAGACCTGATTAAGGGCCTCCATTCCCGGGAAATCAGTACTGTCCTTGGTTTCAGCAATGGACCTGATGTTATTCACCGGGATAACCTGGCCATCTGCAGGAATGGTAACTAGACCCGGAATTTTAAAATCCTGAAGTAATTATAAAGGGGGAGATAGTAGTGAGTATTCGAGAAGAGATAATTGCCCAGGCCAGGGAAGCCAGGAGGGCAGCCAGGATCCTGGCCAATCTTTCCACAGAGGTGAAGGATCAGGCCCTGGAGGCTATTGCTCAGAGTCTGGAGGTTTCCATGGCAGAAATCATGGCAGAGAACAGGAAGGATCTGGAGGCAGGGGAAAAGGCAGGCTTATCTAAAGCCTTGCTGGACCGTTTATTGCTGAATGAAGAAAGAATTAAAGGGATGGCTGAGGGCTTAAGGGAATTAATCAAGTTGAAGGATCCAGTTGGTGATATTATTGAAATGTGGCGGAGGCCCAATGGCCTCCAGGTTGGTAAGATGCGGGTACCCATGGGGGTAATTGCCATTATCTATGAAGCCAGGCCCAATGTTACCATTGATGCTGCCGGCCTCTGCCTGAAAGCAGGTAATGCTGTTATCCTGCGGGGGGGTTCAGAAGCCATTAATTCCAACAGGATCCTGGCCAGGATTGCTGCTGAGGCAATAGCCCGGGTAGGTTTACCTGCTGCCAGTATTCAACTGATTCAGACTACAGACCGGGAGGCTGTTTCAGTTTTACTGGGCCTGAATGAATACCTGGACCTCCTTATCCCCAGGGGTGGTGCCGGCCTGATCAGGAGGGTTATCAATGAAGCCCGGGTCCCGGTTATTGAGACCGGAACAGGTAATTGCCATATCTATGTAGACCAGGGGGCAGATTTGGAGATGGCCCGGGAGATAGTCTTTAATGCCAAGACCAGCCGGCCGGGGGTCTGTAATGCAGTGGAGACTTTACTGGTCCACAGGGATATAGCCGGGGAATTTTTACCGGAATTATATCAGGTTTTGAAAGAAAGCCAGGTGGAATTACGGGGTTGTCCAGGAGCCCGGGAAATTATTCCGGAGATCAAGGAAGCCACTGAAGAGGACTGGCAGGAAGAGTACCTGGATTATATCCTGGCTATCAAGCTGGTCAAGGACTTTGAGGAGGCAGTTAACCATATCAATACCTATGGGACAAAACACTCGGAGGCCATCATTACCAATGACTATAGCCGCAGCCAGCGCTTCCTCCAGGAGGTAGATGCTGCTGCAGTCTATGTTAATGCCTCTACCCGTTTTACTGATGGCAACCAGTTTGGCCTGGGAGCTGAAATCGGCATCAGTACCCAGAAACTCCACGCCCGGGGGCCAATGGGTTTAAATGAATTAACCAGCTGTAAATTTGTCATCTATGGCCAGGGGCAAATCAGAGAATAAAAAGCAGGAGTTTTTCTCCTGAAAAGGAACTTTTTATATAAAGATAGGAAAAATCCTGTAAAGGAGTGTTGGTGATGAAAATTGCTATTATTGGCCTGGGGAGGATGGGTTCAGCCCTGTTAAAGGGTATTATGAATGCCGGAATAGCTAAGGCAGAGGATATTATTGCCAGTGATCCCCTCTTGACCGAAGAGGAGAGTAACCTGGACTTTTATGGAATCAGGACCACCAGGGATAATTTGCTGGCTATCAGGACAGCAGATCTCATTATCCTGGCAGTGAAACCCCAGCTCTTTCCTTCCCTGGCAGCCAGTTATGCAGGGGAGATCAAGGATAAGCTAATTGTTTCCATTATAGCTGGTTTGAGTATAGCCAAGTTAAGCAAGGAACTGGGGGCAGCCAGGAGGATAATCCGGGTTATGCCCAATACACCGGCCCTGATCAATGAGGGTATCTCTGCCCTGGCTGCCAGTCCCACGGTAAAGGAGGAAGAAATGGCCCTGGTCAAAAAAATCTTCCAGAGTCTTGGTGAAGTAGTGGAAGTAGAGGAAGATTTGATGGATGGGGTTACAGGCTTAAGTGGCAGCGGCCCGGCCTATGTTTACCTGATGATTGAGGCCCTGACAGATGGCGGTGTCCTGACAGGTTTATCCCGGGACCTGGCCTTAAAACTGGCTGCCTGGACGGTACAGGGGGCAGCAAAAATGGTCCTGGAGACGGGAAGGCACCCGGGAGAATTGAAGGATATGGTTACTTCCCCGGCAGGTACTACTATTAGGGGTCTGGAGCTATTGGAGGAAAGGGGCTTCCGGTCTGCCCTGATAGCAGCAGTAAAGGCAGCAGCAGACCGGTCCAGGGAATTGAACAATATTTAAAGTTTATATTATTTAATAATTTAAATCCTTTAATGGTTTAAAACCTTTAATGGAAAGCCTGGCTCCGTAAATAAAAAGGAGGTTAAGAGATGTGTGATACTGTGGCGGCTATTGTCTCACCGGAACATTCCTTTTTTGGCAAGAATTCTGACCGGGACCCGGAAGAATTCCAGTTTGTTTATATTTCTACTGACCCGGCCAGGGAATTCCGGGAAAGGCCTGTCCAATATGAGAAAAAGGAGTACCTGGAGAAATCCTTTCCCCTCTTAAGGGAGATCTTCCCCCACTATCAGCACCCTTATTCAGCCCTGCTTTCAAAACCAGACTGGATCTGGGGGGCAGAGATGGGGGTAAATGAAAAAGGCCTGGCTATTGGAAATGAAGCGGTTTTCTACCGGGGGGCAAAAAGGGTCGAGGGGCTCCTGGGGATGGATATCCTCCGCCTGGCTCTCCACAATTGCAGGGATGTCCAGGAGGCTGTCGGCTTTATTACCGGCCTTATTGAAAAATACCCCCAGGGGGGTAATGGCAGTTTTACAGGTAAATTGTATTATCACAACTCCTTTATCATCAAAGACTTCAAAGAAGCAGTAGTCCTGGAGACAGGGGGAGATACCTGGGCCCTGAAGGAGGTGGCAGATTATGCCACTATCTCCAATGCCTATTCTATCAGGGATGATTTCCAGCAATGCAGCAAGGAAGGGCCCGGGAATCTAAAAAAAGACCTGGAAGACAGGCTTTTTACCTTCTTCTCCCGGGGAGACCTGCGCCAGAAACTATCCAGTACTTACCTGGCAGAAAAGGAAGTAAATCTACGGAATTTATTTGGCTTATTCCGTTTACATAAAAACAATTCTCTCCAACCGGAAAGGGGCATGACTTCTATCTGTATCCACCCCGGTATTTTTATAAAAAGTGAGACTACCTCTTCCCTGGTTATTGAATATTTCCAGGATAGGTTCCTGGCCTGGTTTACAGCTTCACCCAACCCCTGCCTTTCTCTATATAAACCACTGCTTTTCCAGGAGGAAGTCCTGGAGGAGAACCCCTTTATAGATCTGGAATATGCCTATCTTTACAGTAAAAAATGGCGGCAGCTTTCCCGCCAGCTGGGCAAGAAAGCAGCCTATTTTCATTCCAGGCTGGCAGGGGAAAGGGACAGGGTGGAAGAGGAGATGGAGAAAAAAATGGCTCCCTTTTTAAGAGGAGAGGAAGATGGCCAGGAAGTCTGGCTGGAGTCACTGGAGATGGCCGAGAAATACCTTAATAAAATTGAAAGCTCATCCCGCTGAAGCCTTCGATAAAAAGCAGGGGAGGCAGGTAAAGCAAGGGAAGAGGGAAGGGAAAGAAGAGTGAAATTTCCTCCTGTATATGATAAAATATATTGATAGTTATTCCAGTAATAAAGGGAGTAGATAGTATGGAAAAATTCAGAATCAGTAAGGAAAGGGCTTTTGAACTGCTGGCTAAATACGGTAGCCCCTTATATGTTTATAGTGAAGAGCTTATCAGGAAACGCTGTCGGGAGATGAAGGGACTCCTTAGCCGGGAAAATTTCCGGGTTAATTATTCGGCCAAGGCCAATACCAATCTGGAAATCCTGAAAATTATCAGGGATGAGGGTTTATATATTGATGCCATGTCTCCTGGTGAGCTGATAATAGAAGAAAAAGCAGGTTTCAAGCCTGAAGAGATCTTATATGTATCTAATAACCTTTCTCCAGAAGAAATGCAGTTTGTCATTGAGAAGGGGATTCTGCTCAGTGTTGATTCCCTTTCCCAGTTGGAACTCTACGGCCAGCTTAATCCTGGCGGCAGGGTAGTTGTCAGGTTCAATACCGGTATCGGTGCCGGCCATCATCAAAAGGTTAATACAGGGGGCAAGAAGACCAAATTTGCCATCCAGGCTGAATTTATCCCCCAGGTAAAGGAAATCCTGGCCAAATACAGGCTTAGACTGGCTGGTATCAATCAACATATTGGTTCCTTATTCCTGGGGGTGGAAAGCTATCTGGCCAGTGCCCGGAGACTCTTTCAACTGGCTAAGGAATTTCCCGGCCTGGACTTTGTTGATCTGGGAGGGGGTTTTGGTATCCCCTATCACCCGGAGGAAAAGAGGCTGGATCTTGTCCAGCTGGGCCAGGAGCTGGAAAAGGCCTTTGAGGAATTCCTGGCAGAATATGATAATCCAGACCTGATCCTGATGGTGGAGCCAGGCCGTTATATAGTGGCTGAGGCAGGGAATCTTTTGGGCAAGGTTTATTCTGTCAAGGAAAACTATGGAGTCAAGTATATCGGTACAGATCTGGGCTTCAATGTCCTGATGCGGCCAATTCTCTATGATTCCTACCATGAGGTCCAGGTCCTGAAAAACCCCGCCAGTAAAGAAACCAGTAATAAGAGGGAAAGGGTTAATATAGTGGGCAATATCTGTGAAAGCGGGGATATCTTAGCTGAAAACAGGGATTTACCCCTGATTGAAGAAGGGGATATAGTGGCTGTAATGGATGTAGGGGCCTATGGTTTTGTAATGTCTTCTAATTACAATTGCCGCCTCCGGCCGGCTGAAGTATTAATAGATGCTGGAGGCCAGGACCGCCTGATCAGGAAAAGGGAAAGCTATGAAGACCTCTTGCGGCATTTCCCTGGCTTATAAAAGCGGATGGGGGGCGACATAGGGGGACGGTTCCAACACAGGGGACTGCCCCTGTTGTAGTAGAGTAATCCTGTTTAATCACAAAACCCAGTGGAACCGTTGCTTAATCATTATTAAAAGGATATAATGGGAATATATTAATGAAGAAGTATTCAATTAAAAAATGAAGAGGTGGCTCCCTTGAAATGGATAAATAATCTGGAGAGAAAATTTAAAAAACTGGCCATAAAAAACCTGATCTTGCATATAGTGATGCTGACTCTTTTAGTCTATATCTTGAACTTACTGGACCAGAGAGGGATCTTGCTCTATAACCTGGCCCTGATCCCCCAAAGGGTTTTCAGGGGGGAAGTCTGGCGGCTTTTTACCTATATTTTTATCCCACCATTGCGCAACCCTCTCTTTCTTTTCTTTGCCCTTTATCTCCTTTATCTCATGGGTTCGGGGCTGGAAAGGGTCTGGGGGACTTTCCGCTTTAATTTATTCTACTTTGTCGGCCTGTTGGCTACATCCCTGGTCTCCCTCCTGACCGGGATAGGGGTAACTGCTGATTATATTAATTTATCTATTTTCCTGGCCTTTGCCAGGCTGTACCCTGATTTTGAGCTGGTCTTATTTTTTGTCCTCCCGATAAAGGTTAAGTATCTGGCAGTAATCAACTGGATTTTTATAGTTTATACCATCATTACTGCCCCCCTGTCTGTGAAAATTACCGTTCTTGTGGCTTTAGCTAACTATTTTCTCTTTTTCGGCAAAGAGATCCTGGAGGACCTGCGGTTGAGAAAAAAGGTCTATAATAATAGAAAAAGATTTGATGTCATTAGATATGAGGGCAAGAAAACAATCCATCAATGTACTATCTGTGGTATTACAGAAAAAGATGATCCGGAGATGGAGTTCCGCTATTGTTCTAAATGTGCTGGTGCCTATGAATACTGCAGCAAACATCTAAGGGACCACCAGCATATCCAGGATGGGGATAACTGATCCTGAATATTCAGGCAGAGGATAGTGGCCTTAAAGTTCCACAACAGGTTAAAGGGGTAAAAGGGGAACTAATAGGCTATATCTGTCAGCACAAATTTTTCTCCCAGGTAATGGAGGACCAGGCTATGGCTGGAACGCTGGGTCTGGTAAGGGAATTTTACGATTATCTTGATCTTCCAGCCCAGAGGCTGATCCAGGGGAAAATCTTCCACCACTGGCAGCTGGGCTACAGGTTTGATGATTTCCCCATCTTCTGCTTGCAGGTAGATATCTCCCAGGCCTTCTTTATCAAGGGTTTGGCCTTCTAAATCTGTCAAATAGAGGTGATAGGCCGTATGGCTCTGGTCGCCATAAACTATGGAATAGATGATAAAGAAACGGTTGACAGCGATTTTTTCCAGGTCCAGCCTGACCTGTCCCTTTTCTGTACTGATGGAAGAGGGAACCGGTAGTGGCAGATCAATTTCTTCTGTAGTAACCGGGAAGGCTGCCTGGGCTGTAGTTTGAAAAATATATACTTTATTTACATAATGCTTCTTTATTCCACCATAAAAACCAAGAAGAAAAAGGGAAAAGAGGATTAAGGCCAGAATTATTTTCTCTTTTTTCATAGAAAAACCTCCCACAGGCTAATCTATCCAGATAAAGAAAAATAATATCTCTATTAAAAATACCCTTACTATTATATATGTGTAAGAACTGGTCCATATATCCAGAAGAAAATTGGCCCGGATAAGAAGGGGGAGTAAAAAGAAAAATAGGAGGAGAAAAAATGAATCGTTATCTTAGAATCTTATTAATTATTGTTTTGCTGGCAGTCATCTTATTTATCAGCAATCCAGAGAAAAACCATTTTATCGACTGGGCAGTAAAGAAGGCTGAAAGGCAAAGCAGTTCAGAATTGGAAAGTTTTCTCGGCGGGGTAGTGGGCCGGCCCCTGTTAAATGTAGCTACCAGCAGGGATAATTATTACTTATTCAGTATCTTCAGGGTTGAAAAAGGTACTGAAGACAGTATTTTCCTGGGTTTTTTCAGGTATGTCTTTATTCAGATCAGGTAAGGATAGAGAAAGGGGGTGATTATTATCACTGGAGAGCAACTTACTTTAAGGTTACTTGAAGACCGCTTTGCCATCTGTAAGACTGATAATAATCTGCCAATTCCCATCTGGATTTTAGGGAGCAGGGATTTCTATTCAATTACCAGGACAGAGGAAGAGATGTCCATTATAGTTAAAGAAAGTTCTGCACCCCAGGATGTAGAGAAAGAAGTGGGATGGCGGGCCTTTAAAATTGAAGGTATACTTGATTTCTCTCAAACTGGTATCTTATCTTCCCTCAGTGGGCTACTTGCAGCTGAAGGGCTCCCTGTTTTTGTTGTATCTACCTACAATACAGACTATATCTTTATCAAGGAAAAGGATCTGGAAAAGGCCAGGAAAGTTTTAAGTACAAGCTATAATATCCTGAATTAAGGAAGTAATAATCAAGATAATAGAATACAATATTAAGGGGAAATAAAGAAGACTATTAAGGAGATAGAAGATGAAGATAAGGATTTTACAATTGATCGAAGGAGCCAAAAAGGCCCAGGGGTTAACGGTTATTATCGATGTTTTCCGGGCCTTTTCCCAGGCCTGCTATGTTTTTAATAATGGGGTAGAAAGGATAATTCCCGTCGGGAGCCTGGAAACTGCCTATGGCCTGAAGGAAAAAAACGGGGATTTTATCTTAATGGGTGAAAGAAAAGGCAAGATATTACCGGGTTTTGATTATGGCAATTCTCCTGCCCAGATCCAGGGGGTGGATTTTAGGGGCCAGACCCTGATCCATACTACCTCCAGCGGAACCCAGGGGATTGTCAATGCCCTCCAGGCTGATGAGATTATAACCGCCAGTTTTGTCAATGCCCGGGCAGTGGCCAATTATATTAAAGAAAAAGAACCGGCAGTAGTATCCCTGGTTGCTATGGGAACAGCCGGGATAGAGCCTGGTATTGAGGATATCCTCTGTGCCTATTATATAAAAGACCTCTTGCTCCACCTCCCTTCTGATGGTAGGGAAATTACCCTGGAGATAGATGAGGAAGTGGCTGCTATCTATCAGGAGTTTACTGGAGGAGCAAGGCCAGGAGAAGAGGAAATCCGGGAAATTTTAAGGAAGACCAGTGGAAGGAGATTTTTTGATCCAGCCAACAAAGACTGGTCTCCAGCAGAAGATTTTGCTCTTTGTCTCCAGTTTAACCGCTTTGATTTTATCCTGAAAGCAAACCATTATACAGAGGGATTATATTATCTGAAGAAAGTGAGTATTTAATCAATAAAAGTTCCTCTTGCCATCTTTATTGAAATTGTTATAATATAACTGTACTAAAGGCAATACTGGAAATAAGGAGAGAGATTAAATGGATGACAATTTAACTTTTATAAGCAGTTCAGAAGAAGAAACCTATTCACTAGGGGAAACAATCGGAGAATTAGTAGAAGCAGGACAGATAATACTCCTTTCAGGAGACCTGGGGGCAGGTAAAACTGTTCTGGCCCAGGGAATATGTGCCGGGTTAGGTGTCCTGGAAGATGTAACCAGTCCTACCTTTAATCTTATAAATGAGTATGAAGGGGATCTGACAGTATACCACATGGATCTCTACCGGCTGGAGAAGGAAGAGGAGCTTTATGATCTGGCTATTGAGGAATATCTGGAAAGTGATGGGGTAGTGATAATTGAATGGCCAGATCTGGTTTATGATCTCCTGCCACCGGATTTTATTTATATCAAGATTAATACTCTTGCTGAGGAGGAAAGGGAGATTAGCCTGGAAGGAGAAGGGGAAAACTCCTTAACTTTACTGGAAAGGTTAGAAGAATATGTTGACTTTAGGTATTGATACCAGCACAGAAATCTGTGCCCTTGGCCTGGCAGATGAAGTAGGTATCCTGGGTGAAATAAATTTCCGCCTGATAAATCGCCATGGTGAAGAGTTGCACAGTAATCTGGATTTTTTATTATCCAGTACAGGGAAAAAAATATCTGATCTGGAGGGGCTCTGCATAGGTACCGGGCCGGGTTCTTTTACTGGTTTAAGGATTGGTTTAACAGCAGCCAGGACCCTGGCCCAGGTAAGGGAATTACCCATTGTAGGAGTATCCTCTCTGGATTTACTGGCCTATAATTTGAGCAGTACTGGAGCCTGGCTAGTGCCTGTTATTGATGCCCGCCGGCAAAGGGTTTATACTGCCCTTTATAGGGGCTGGGATCAGGATATTGCAGGCCAGAGGATTGATGCTGCCAGGGCAGTGGGCCTGGAGGAATTATTGGCAGAATTGCAAATACTGGATCCAGAAGGTGTTTTTTATTTTGCCGGTAATGGTGTCAACAGCTATCAGTCTTTACTTGCTGATTCTGCTTTGAATATAAAATTAGCTTCTGCTGATAAGAATATCATCCGGGGTGGAGTGGTAGCAGCCCTGGGCCAGTATTATCTGGCTCAGGGCAGGAGAGATAATTACCTGGAGATTACTCCAGATTACCTGAAAAAACCGCAGGCAGAGATCAACTGGCAGAAAATAGATAGGTGAGGCAGATGGAATTCAGTATAGTTCCCATGGAGTTAATGCATTTACCAGAGGTAATGGAGATAGAGCGGGACTCCTTTATCGATCCCTGGACAGAGTATGCTTTTAGAAATGAAATTTCTGATAATCCCCATGCTGCTTATTTTGTAGCCCTCGTGGAAGACCGGGTAGTGGCCTTTATTGGTGGTTGGTTAATAATTGACCAGTTATATATAACCAATCTGGCTGTAGACCCCAGATACCGCCAGCAGGGTATTGCCAAGGCCTTGCTGGATGCGATTATGGCCTATTCCTGGGGTGAAGGGATCAGAGAAGCTACACTGGAGGTCAGGGTTTCCAATAATTCAGCTATTAGTCTATACCAGAAGAAGGGTTTTGTATCTGTTGGCATTCGGCCTGGTTATTACCTAAATAATAATGAAGATGCCCTGATTATGTGGAAAGAGTTGAAAGGAGATGTGGCGGATGACCTGGATGGAGCCGGAAACGTTTGAAATTCTATATGGAGAGTCCGGATGGTTCAAGGAGGAAGGGGATGAAATCATCATCCTGGCTATCGAGAGTTCCTGTGATGAGACCTCTGCAGCAGTCGTAGGGGATGGCCTGAATGTCTTATCCAATGTAGTTGCCTCCCAGATAGATTTACATAAAAAATACGGGGGAGTAGTGCCGGAGATTGCCTCCCGGAAACACCTGGAACTGATTAACCCGGTAATCAGTGAAGCCCTCCAGCAGGCAGGGGTGGAATTCAGTGACCTGGATGCGGTAGCAGCCACTTATGGCCCCGGCCTGGTGGGAAGCCTCCTGGTCGGTTTGACAGCAGCCAAGACCCTGGCTTTTGCCCTCCAGATACCCTTCATCGGGATTAATCATATCGTCGGCCATATCTATGCCAATTTTATCTCCAATAAAGAGATTCAGCCACCGGTATTATGCCTGACTGTATCTGGCGGCCATACTGATTTGCTTTATTTTCAAGAACTGGGTTCTTACCAGCTCCTGGGCAGTACCAGGGATGATGCTGCCGGGGAAGCCTTTGATAAAGTTGCCCGGGTCCTGGGCCTGGGTTATCCTGGTGGGCCGGCCATTGAAAGGATCAGCCAGGAAGGGAATCCAGAGGCTATTGATTTTCCCCGCCCTTTTATAGATGAGAATAATTATGATTTCAGCTTCAGTGGCTTAAAGACCGCTGTCCTCAATTACCTGAATACAGAAAAACAGCGGCAGGCAGAGATCAATGTTGCTGATGTAGCAGCCAGTTTCCAACAGGCCGTTATCGATGTTTTAACCAGCAAGGTCCTCCGGGCAGTAGAGAACTATCCTGTCCAGAGTGTTATCCTGTCTGGCGGGGTTTCAGCCAACAGGACCTTAAGGGACCATTTGGCCAGGTCTTTAGAGGAATATCAGCTCCCCCTTTATACACCGGAACTGGAGCTCTGTACAGATAATGCTGCCATGATCGGTGCTGTGGCCTATTATAAATATTTAAAAAGGGATTTTTCGCCCTTGACCCTGGCAGCCAGGGCCAACCTGAAGCTCTAAACAGGAGGAAACAGATGGACCCAAAATTGAAATATATCTTACTGAAAACAGTCCAGGATGATGGTATTTTGCCCATAACATCAGTCTGTAATATGGCCTGTCAATTCTGCAGCCACCGTAATAACCCTCCTGGCCTTGATGTCTACCGCCTGGGCCACCTGGGCCTGGACCTGATTAAGGAATTACTCCAGTACCTGGCTCCTGAAGGGCCGGTGATTATCGGGGAGTCAGCTACCAGGATTATAGAAGGGGATCCCATGACCCATCCGGACTTTATTCAGATCATTGAACTATTGCGGAAGACCTTTCCCCGGAAGGAGATCAGGCTTACCACCAATGGTAGTTACCTGAACGGGGAAATGCTCAACTTCCTGGCAGCAATGAAACCCCTGGAATTGAATATATCCCTGAATTGTTCCAGCCCTGCAGAAAGGGTTTTTTTAATGGCTGATTCCCGGCCAGAAGAGGTTTTTTCTGGCCTGAAGCTGCTGGCAAAAACTGATTTAAGCTTTCATGGCAGTATTGTGGCCATGCCCCATCTCCTGGGCTGGGAGTCCCTGGGCAGGAGTATTGAGCTTTTAAGCTATTATGGGGCCAGGACCATCCGGGTCTTTCTGCCTGGTTTTACCCGTTATTCCTCCCCCAGACTCCAGTTCCCCGTCAGGGAAATCTATGGACAAATCAGGAGTTTTCTTGAAAAATATGAGGACCTGGGGACACCTATCTTGCTGGAACCGCCAGAGATCAATGACTTGCAGGCCAGGGTGAAGGGGATTATTCCCGGCAGTCCGGCTGCCGCTTCTCCCCTGGAGAAAGGGGCCCTGATTACTGCTGTTAATGGAGATAAACCCCGGACCAGGGTTGAGGCCTTTCAGCTGATCCTGGCTGCAGCCAATCCCCACCTCCAGTATCAGCAGGGGGGAAGGAAAGGGGAGATAATCCTGGAGAAAAAGGCAGGGGAGGCTTCTGGCCTTATTTTTGACTATGACCTGGATCCGGCAGTATTGGATCAGGTGACCCGGCTCTTGCTTAATAATACCGGGAAAAACCTGGCCTTGCTTACTTCAGTGGCCGCTGCAGGGATTATGGGAGCCTTTCTGGAGGATTTTAATGCTTCCTATGGGCCTGGCCTGCCGGCAAAAGAAATTGATTTACTGGTAGTAGAGAATAGATTTTTTGGGGGGTCTATAATTGCAGCCGGCCTTTTGACCATCAGTGATATTATCAGTAAGGTAAAAGAAAGTGCCAGGGCCTATGATATATTGGTTCTGCCGGGTATAATCTTTGATATTTTTGGTAATGATTTAACTGGAAGGAATTACCGGGAAATCGAGGAGGCCTTAGGGGTATCCCTGGAGATAATCTAGGCTCCGGAAAGGCTTGTCTGGTTCCGGGCCTGGGCCTGACAGAGAAAAGTGGAGAAAATCAAAGGAAAATCAAAATAAAGCATAAAAAGAAGAGGAAATGGGAAATATACCCCAATATTTAAACTTGATTTTCGATAATTCCTTGGATATTATAATAACAGTGCTTATTAGCACTCATCCCTGGTGAGTGCTAACAGAGAAAAACATATAAGGGGGGTTTATTATGACTATCAGACCTTTAAAGGACAAAGTGGCTGTAAAATATTACAAGAAAGAAGAAGAAAAGAGCAAGGGTGGTTTAGTCCTGCCTGATACAGCCAGAGAAGAAAAACCACAACAGGGTGAAGTTGTGGCTATTGGTAATGAAGTAACTCCAGAAAATGGAGAGGCTCCTGTTAAGGTAGGAGATAAGGTTATTTTTGATAAATATGCAGGTAATAAAATTACCCTGAATGAGGAAGAATACGTTATTTTAAGCATTGACGATGTTCTGGCAGTTATTGAAGACTAAAAGAAGAGTAAAATATCTTTAAGTACATAAGGAGGGATCTGTTATGGCAAAGGAATTATTATTTGGTGAAGATGCCCGCCGTGCCCTGGAGCGTGGTGTGGATCAATTGGCAAATGCTGTTAAGGTTACTTTAGGACCCAAAGGACGTAATGTGGTTCTGGAAAAGAGCTATGGTGCTCCCACCATTACCAATGATGGTGTTAGTATAGCCCGGGAAATTGAATTAGAGGATGCCTATGAAAACATGGGTGCCCAGACCCTGAAAGAAGTTGCTACAAAGACCAATGATGTAGCCGGTGATGGAACAACTACTGCTACTGTTTTAGCCCAGGCCATCTTTAAGGAAGGCCTGAAAAACGTAGCTGCTGGTGCTAACCCTATGTTAATCAAGAGAGGTATTGAAAAAGCTGTTGAGCGCCTTGTTGAAGAAATCTCCAGGCTCAGCCAGCCTGTAGAAGGCAGGGAAGCAGTTGCTCAGGTTGCTTCAATCTCTGCCGGTAATGATGAAGAAATCGGAGAATTAATTGCTGAAGCCATGGAAAAGGTTGGCCAGGATGGTGTAATTTCCGTGGAAGAGTCTAAGAGCATGGGTACTTCCCTGGATGTTGTGGAAGGTATGCAATTTGACCGTGGTTACCTCTCTCCCTACATGGTAACTGATACTGATACAATGGAGGCTTCCCTGGATGATCCTTATATCCTGATTACCGATAAAAAACTTTCCAGTATCCAGGAACTCTTACCAGTACTGGAGAAAGTAGCCCAAACAGGTAAACCCCTTTTAATCATAGCTGAAGATGTTGAGGGAGAAGCCCTGGCTACCCTGGTTCTGAACAAGATCCGTGGAGTATTTAACTGTGTAGCTGTCAAGGCTCCTGGTTTTGGTGACCGCCGTAAAGCCATGCTGGAGGATATTGCTATCCTGACCGGTGGCCAGGTAATTACCGAAGATCTGGGCCTGAAACTGGAAAATACAGATCTTGACATGTTAGGCCGGGCTGGCAAGGTTAATGTAAGCAAGGAAGAAACCACCATTGTAGAAGGTTATGGTGATAAAGAGAATATTCAAGGCAGAATTAAACAGATCAGGGTAGAGATTGAGAATACTACTTCTGATTTTGATAGAGAAAAATTACAGGAAAGGCTGGCTAAACTGGCCGGTGGTGTAGCTGTAATCCAGGTTGGTGCCGCTACTGAAACCGAACTGAAAGAGAAGAAGCATCGTATTGAAGATGCTCTTTCTGCAACAAGGGCTGCTGTTGAAGAAGGCCTCGTTGCCGGTGGTGGAACAACCTTACTGGATGCCGTTTCCGTTCTTGATGAACTGAAACTGGAAGGGGACGAAGCTACCGGTGTTGACATTATCAGACGGGCCCTGGAAGCTCCTGTCCGCCTGATTGCTGATAATGCCGGTTATGAAGGCTCAGTAATTGTTGAAAAAGTAAAAGAGAAGGAAAAAGGCATTGGCTTTGATGCCTTCAAGGGTGAGTTTGTTGATATGGTCAAGGCTGGTATCGTTGACCCGGCCAAGGTTACCCGTTCTGCCTTACAGAATGCTGCCAGTGCAGCTGCCATGTTGCTGACTACCGAGTGTCTGGTAGCAGATAAGCCAGAAGAAAACCCTGCCATGCCAGCAATGCCAGGTGGCGGCATGGGCATGATGTAATCCATCATTGCCAGTCATTCAAAGCTAGATATGCAAAGGCTGTTAACCGGAATAAACCGGTTGGCAGCCTTATTTTTTTGCCAGCAGGATAGTTTTGCTGGATTTATTTACATTTCTCTGGTAAAATATCATTATTAAAGAAAAAGCAGCGAGAAAGACGAGTATAGAGGAGGTAGTTTAATGCAAGAAAGATTATTTACACCAGGACCGACAGAGGTGAGGGCAGAACTATTAAATGAACTGGCCAGACCCCAGTTACATCACCGGACTGAGGAATTTGTCCAGCTCTATGATAGTATTCAGGCCTATTTAAAGCAACTGCTCTTTACGGAAAATCCTGTCCTTTTATTTACATCTTCTTCTACAGGGGCCATGGAGGCTGCAGTAACTAATGGTGTCAAGAAGCGCTGTCTCAACCTGGTTAATGGTGCTTTTGGGGAACGCTGGCATGAGATAGCAGTGATGAATGGGGTACCCTGTGATAAGTTGGAAATAGAATGGGATAAGGCCATCAAGCCGGAACTGGTGGATGAAGCCCTGGCCAGTGGCAAATATGATGCCCTGACCCTGGTTTTTAATGATACCTCAACAGGGGTCTTAAACCCCCTGGCAGAAATCAGTGAGGTAATGAAAAAATATGATGAGGTGCTCTTTTTTGTTGATGCTGTTTCCGCCATGGGCGGGGTGGAAATCAGGGTAGATGAATGGGGTATAGATATGTGCCTGGCTGGTTTACAGAAGGCCTTTGGCCTGCCGGCTGGCCTGGCGGTAGCTTCAGTCAGCGAGAGATTGTTGGCCAGAGCCCGGGAGGTTGAACCCAGGAGTTATTATTTCAACTTACCCCTGATGTACAAATACCATCAGCAAAGCCAGACTCCGGTTACACCGGCTATTCCGCAGATGTTTGCCTTAAAGAAACAATTAGAGGATATAGTAGAAGGGGAAGGAATTGAAAAACGTTTCAAAAGGCATCAGGAAATGGCTGCTGTAGTCCAGGAATGGGCTTTAAAGCATTTTGACATTTATCCAGAGGAAGGTTATTGGTCTCCAACCATTACCTGTATTCTGAATACAAGGGATATCTCTGTTGGAGATTTGAACAGGGAACTGGTAAATAAATATGCTTGCCGGATTGCCAGTGGCTATGGTAAGCTAAAAGAAAAGTGTTTCCGGATTGCCCATATGGGTGACCTGAACCTGATAGATATTAAGGGTTTACTGGCAGCTATAGAAGATATACTGGGTTTATAAGCAAATAATAGCAGCCAGGCTGATATATTAACCTTTTTAATTATAAGAATAAAATAAGGTGGTGGATCGTGATGAATAAAATTAAGGTAGGGGTAATTGGGGCAACAGGAATGGTAGGCCAGAATTACCTCCGTTTATTGGCTGATCATCCCTGGTTTGAAGTGACTTATGTAGCTGCCTCTCCCCGTTCTGCAGGCAGGAGATATGAGGAGGCTGTTGCTGGCAGGTGGTTAATGACCACTCCCCTGCCAGACCAATTCAAGGACCTGATTGTAGGTGATGCCGGGGATATAAATAGTGCTAAAGGGAAATGTTCTGTAATCTTCTCTGCTGTAAGCCTGGATAAGGAAAAGGTAAAGGAACTGGAACTGGCTTATGCTGCAGAAGGTTTTGCCGTAGTTTCCAATAACTCAGCCCATCGCCATACCGAAAATGTCCCCATGCTGATTCCGGAAATCAACCATAGCCATGCAGATATTATACCTGCTCAAAGGAAGCACTATGGCTGGGACAAAGGTTTACTGGCAGTAAAACCAAATTGTAGTCTCCAGAGTTATCTTACCCCTATCCATGCCTTGAGGGAGAAGGGTTATCAGATAGACAGGATTATTATTACAACAATGCAGGCTATCTCCGGGGCAGGTTATCCTGGACCAGCTACCTATGATCTGCTGGATAATGTTGTCCCCTATATTGGTGGTGAAGAGGAGAAAACAGAGCTGGAACCCTTGAAAATATTTGGAACCATTAAAGAGGGCAAGTTTATCTATGACCAGTCTATCCAGATTTCAGCCCATTGTAACCGGGTTCCTGTCATTGATGGCCATACTGCCTGTGTCAGCATGGGCTTTAAAGGAAAGAGGCCGGAAATTAATGAAATCGTGGAGATCTGGGAGAATTTCACCTCCTTACCCCAGCTATTGGATCTTCCCTCTGCTCCCCGCCAGCCCATTATTGTCCGCCATGAGGTAGACCGTCCCCAGCCTCGCCGGGATAGGGATATGGATAAGGCCATGGCTGTTACTGTAGGCCGGCTCAGGGAATGTAATGTTTTTGATTACCGCTTTGTGGGCTTATCCCATAATACTGTAAGGGGGGCAGCCGGTGGTGCCATTCTGATGGCAGAGCTCCTGACTGCAAAGGAATATATAAAATAAAGCTGTTTTTTAGCCTGGTAGGCAAGCCTGTCTGCCAGGTTTTTTTATTTTGGCCGGGAAGCCTTCTGGCAGGACTTGAACTTGACATTAATTATCAAAATAAGATATACTTTAGACAGCTAAAGTGTTCAATAAAGCCAGTACATATAGAGTTTACTTGTGTTCTTAAGAAGTCTTGTGAAAGGAGAAAAACTATGCAGCAGGAAGATATTCTTGTTCTTGAACCTGGGGGAGGAAAGAGCCAGATCCTGGCCAGGATGGTCAGGGAAGCCCAGGTTTATTCCCATATCCTGCCCTATAAGGTAGATCTGGCCAGGATCAGGAAAATAAATCCCGCCGGGATTATCCTGGCTGGCAGCCGGGAGGAGCTAAGTGCATTAGACCCTTCCCGTTTGGAGGAACTATCTGAACTGGGCATACCAGTAATGGACTTTCAGCCAGAGGAGCTGGAAACAGAAAAAGGCCGGGAGCTGATCCAGGACTTTCTCTTTAAGGTCTGTCAGCTAAAGGCTAACTGGAATATGGAAAATTTCATAAAAAAGGAGATAGAGAAGATCCGGGAAGAGGTAGGTTCTGCCCGGGTTATATCCGGCCTTTCCGGCGGGGTAGACTCTGCTGTAGCCTCAGCCCTGGTCCATAAGGCCATAGGTGATCAATTAATCTGTATCTTTGTGGACCATGGAATGCTCCGCAAGGGGGAGGCAGAAGAGGTCCGGAAAACCTTTGCCGGCCAATTTAAGATCCCCCTCATTTATGTAGATGCCAGAAAGAGGTTCCTGGATAAACTGGCCGGTGTAGTGGATCCAGAGCAGAAGAGAAAGATTATCGGGGAAGAATTTATCCGGGTTTTTGAAGAAGAGGCAGAAAAGATTGGTGATGCCAGTTTTCTGGTACAGGGGACCCTTTATTCTGATGTCATCGAAAGTGGTGACGGCAATGATGTAAAGGTTAAAAGCCACCATAATGTCGGGGGTTTACCGGAGGATATGGATTTAGACCTGATTGAGCCCTTAAGGGACTTGTTTAAAGATGAGGTAAGAAAACTGGGTGAACTCCTTGGCTTGCCGGAAGAGATAGTCTGGCGGCAACCCTTCCCGGGGCCAGGCCTGGCTGTCCGGATAATCGGCAGTATTGATGAGGAAAAACTGTCTATCCTGCGGGAAGCAGATGCCATCTTCAGGGAAGAGATCAGGGAGGCAGGCCTAAGCAGGGAGATCTGGCAGTATTTTGCTGTTTTGCCTGATATAAAAAGTGTAGGGGTCAGGGATAACCAGAGGACCTATGCCTATCCTGTAATACTCCGGGCAGTCAGCAGTAGGGATGCCATGACTGCCGACTGGTCCAGGATTCCCTATGACCTACTGGAGAAGATATCCAGCCGGATTATCAGAGAGGTAGAGGCTGTCAACCGGGTTGTCTATGATATTACCTCCAAACCGCCTGGAACTATTGAATGGGAGTAGAAAGGCTTTAAGAAAACTCCTGTTGAGGGTAAAACCACTATTGGGGAAGGAATTCAGGAGGGGATAAAATGGATATGAGAATCAAGGATGAGTTTACTGACCGCTTGTTTGATGCTATTCTTCTTTTGGAAAACAGGGAAGAATGTTACCGTTTCTTTGAAGATATTGCCACCGTTGCCGAGATCAGGGCCCTGGGCCAGCGCCTGGAAGTAGCCAGGATGTTACGCCTGGGAGCCACCTATGATGAGATAGTAGAAAAAACCGGTGTCAGTACAGCTACCATCAGCCGGGTGAAAAGGTGCCTCTATTATGGTGCTGATGGCTATTCCATGATCCTTGACCGGATGGGTATTAAAGAAAGTGGAGAAAATAATGCTTGACTTTTAATTTTTTTTAGGATACAATTTAACAGAATAAGGAGGCAAAATGTTCCCCGGGGAATCATTAACTGCCATAATTAAATAAAAGATTAACACCTTTAATCTAGTCCCGTGAGACTAAAAAGGTACTGAAAAATACATCTATTTTAAGTAGAGACTGCCAGGGGGTACCTTTTTAGAGGTACTCCCTTTTTTTGTAACTGAAAAAGATAAATTATAGGCTTTATATCTGGAACAGGAGGTTGATTAAAATGGGTAGTTTAGTAAATTTAAAGGATTTAAGTGTAGAAGAGATTATTGAAATTCTTGACATTGCCGAGGAATTCATGGCAGGCAAAAGGGTTGATTTGAGTGATAAGCTGGTGGCCAATCTCTTTTTTGAGCCAAGTACCAGGACCCGTTATTCCTTTGAAGCAGCGGAAAGCCGTCTGGGCTGTCAGGTCCTTTCCTTTGCCAAGGAAGCCTCCAGTATGTTGAAAGGGGAAAGCCTTTATGATACAGTTATGACCTTTTCCCAATATGTAGATGCCATAATAATCCGCCATGACCAGGATAATTTCTATGAAGACCTGGTCGGTAATATTCCTGTTCCCATTATAAATGGGGGAGATGGTTGTGGCAATCATCCTACCCAGTCCTTACTTGATCTCCTAACTATCAGGCAGGAGTTTGGTAAATTTGAAGGGTTAAAAATCCTTATAGTTGGTGATATTGTCCATTCCCGGGTTGCTCATACCAATATTGAGGTAATGAGGAGGCTGGGGATGGATGTTTTTCTATCTGCACCTCCGGCTTTACAGGAAAACCAGGAGGAGTTTGTGGATTTTGATGAGATGATCAGTGAAGTGGATATAGTCATGTTATTAAGGGTACAATTTGAACGCCACCGGGAAAAACTCAACATCTCCCAGGAGGAATACCATAAGCTCTATGGGTTAACTGTGGAACGGTATGAAAAGATGCAGGACCATGCCATTATCATGCATCCAGCTCCGGTAAACCGGGGCCTGGAGATAGATGACTCCCTGGTGGAATGTGAGAAATCCAGGATTTTCAAGCAGATGAAAAATGGTATGTTTATCCGGATGGCAGTCCTGTACAGGGCCCTGACGAGGGGGGGATTAAAATGATATTGATTAAAGGCGGCCGGGTCTTTGTAGAGGGAAAATTCCAGGAAAGGGATCTCCTCATAGAGGGCCAGAAGATCAGGGCAATAGAGAAGGATCTTGAAATAGAAAAGGATAGTATAATTAATGAAAGGACCAGGGTGATTGATGCCAGGGGCAAACTGGTCTGCCCTGGTTTTATAGACCTCCATGTCCATTTGCGGGAACCTGGTTTTACCCATAAGGAGACCATTGCCACCGGAAGCCGGGCTGCTGCCAGAGGCGGTTTTACTACCATAGCGGCCATGCCCAATACAGAGCCGGTAATCGATCAGCCGGGCCTGCTGGAGGAACAGGAGGAAAGGATAGCCAGGGATGCAGTGGTCAAGGTATATTCCCATGGAGCTATTACTAAAGGCTTAAAAGGGGAAGAACTGGTTGACTTTGGGGCCATGGCCAGCCTGGTCCTGGGCTTTTCTGATGATGGCCGGGGGGTACAGGACAGGGAGCTGATGAAAAAGGCCCTGGCAGAAGCAAAGAAACTGGATAAAAAGATCCTGGCCCATTGTGAAGATGAGAGCCTGAACAATCAGGCCTATCTCCATGAAGGAGACTTGAGCCGGAAACTGGGCATAAAGGGTATCAGCTCAGCTTCTGAATATCAACAGCTGGCCAGGGACCTGGACCTGGTCAGGGAAACGGGGGCAGGCTATCATCTCTGCCATATCAGCACCAGGGAATCCCTGGACTTAATCAGGGAGGCCAAAAGGGAAGGGCTACCTGTCAGCTGTGAGGTAACCCCTCACCACCTGCTCCTTGCTGACCAGGATATTGATCTTGAGGATGCAGATTACAAGATGAACCCTCCCTTACGGAGTGAGGCAGACCGCCTGGCTATGCTGGAGGGAGTCCTGGATGGCAGTATCGATATTATAGCTACTGACCATGCTCCCCACCATGTAGAGGAAAAGGCCCGGGGCTTTGCAGAAGCCCCCTTTGGTATTGTTGGCCTGGAGACCTGTTTCCCCCTCCTTTATACCTATCTGGTCCTGGAAGGCCTTATCTCTCTGGAGAGACTGGTGGAGATGCTGACCCTGAAACCAGCCAGTTTATTTAATCTGGACACAGGGGTTCTGGAGCCAGGCCGGGATGCAGATATAACTATCATTGATCCGGAAGCAGGCTTTGTGATAGATGTAGAGGAGTTTTCTTCCCTGGGCAAGAATACTCCCTTTAAAGGTTATCAGTGTAAGGGTAAAATCATCAGGACCTTTGTCCAGGGTAAAGAGGTTTATCCAGGGGAAGGCAGAAATGGGGTGGAGAAGGAATGAAATTAACTGAGGATATGCTGGTTATCAAGAATGAGGAAATTGCCCGGGATATCTATGAACTGGTTTTAAAGGGCCAGAATGTCCAGTTGATGAAAGAGGCTGGCCAGTTTGTCAATATACAATTGGAAAGGAAGGGTCTAATCTTAAGGAGGCCTTTTTCTATCTGTGAGATAAATTATCCGGAAAAGGAATTTAAAATAATCTATCGTGTCCTGGGGGAAGGTACAGAAGAGCTGGCCAGGCTGAAAGCAGGAGCAAGGCTCAATGTTTTCGGCCCGCTGGGGACAGGCTTTCCCGAGTCTGGCCTGGCAAAGGATGAAGTGGCCCTCCTGATAGGTGGGGGGATAGGGGTACCACCCCTTTATGAACTGGCCAGAAGGCTCCACAAAAGGGGAAATAAAGTTATCAGTGTACTGGGCTTTCAGGATAAAGAAGGGATTTTCTATGCAGAGGAATTTGGCCAGTATTCAGAGCTGCATGTGGCTACCATGGATGGCTCCTATGGCTATAAGGGGAATGTCCTGGAATTAATCGGCCATCTCCAACAGGACTTTGACATCCTCTATGCCTGTGGCCCCATGGCCATGTTAAAGAGTATACAGGAGGCCTATAGCCAGCAGAAAAGGGGCTATATTTCCCTGGAGGAAAGGATGGCCTGTGGGATAGGAGCCTGTTATGGCTGTGTTTGTGACAAAGAAGGAGAGCCCCCTTACCAGAAAAGGGTCTGCAAAGAGGGGCCGGTCTTTTCCTTAAATGAGGTGA
>Ga0209537_1000456_pt1 | contig 49658 bp, 52 predicted proteins | sample BioPla4DNA1_FD_187698 | JGI IMG/M metagenome (GOLD analysis project Ga0209537, IMG submission 187698) | Biogas fermentation microbial communities from Germany - Plant 4 DNA1 (SPAdes) (version 2) | ecosystem: Engineered > Bioreactor > Anaerobic > Digestate | place: Bielefeld, North... | reverse complement strand
ACAATTTTTCATTCTATACCTTTTATCGCTTTTTATCTTTCAGGTTTTTACCTGTCAAAGAAATCGCTGACCATGATTTATTCTGTAAAGAATTATCATTTAATCTCTGTTCAATTTTCAAAGACCATGCCGTTCTTGACGACTTATTCATAATAACATCATCGCTGGATTTCTGTCAAGACTTTTTAAAAATTTTTATTGAAACTTTTGTCTTGAAAGTTTTCGTGTCCAACGACATGATTTATAATATCACATTCTATTTTTTACACATTTTAAGTATCGATTATTTAAACAAATTATCTTATTCTATCACAAAATTTCTCTTAATTTTGACATATTTCTAATATCGATACACCTGGTATTGTTGTTATACAAAGACAAAGTTAGAACATAAAGAGTCAACAACTACTCTATAAAACATTTCGTAAAGTTTTCCCTACACTATCATTAATAACTATATGTGCTAACTTATCATAAGGAGTTGGTGTCTTGTTAATCAATATGAGCTCCTTTCCTTTAAAGTATCTAATCAACCCTGCTGCAGGATATACAGTAAGAGAAGTACCTGCCACTATTAATACTTGACTCTTTGCTATATAGTCTATGGACCTATGCAAAACATCCATATCAAGATTTTCTCCATACAATACAACATCCGGTTTTATAATACCTCCGCATTCCTCACATAGCGGAATACCTTTAGACTTGATTATATAATCTAAACCAAAAAACTTATGACATTTGGTACAATAATTTCTATGAACAGAACCATGTAATTCTAGAACTTCTTTGCTCCCTGCGCTCTGGTGAAGACCATCAATATTCTGTGTTATTACAGCCTTTAATTTCCCCATTTTTTCAAGCTCTGCTAAAACTAAATGGGCATCATTGGGTTTAGCATCTACATAGATCATTTTGCTCTTGTAAAAATCATAAAATTCTTCTGTATGCTCCATAAAAAAGTCATGTGATAAAATTTCTTCAGGAGAATACTTGCTTTGTGTTTTTTCATTATAAAGACCACTAGCACTTCTAAAATCAGGAATGTTTGATTCTGTGGATACGCCAGCACCTCCAAAAAAAACAATGTTATCAGATTCCTTTATAACCTTTTTTAAATTGTCTAAGCTCATAATATCACCTCTTTATATGCTAACATTAATTATACCACTATATTATTTATCATCTATGTAAATTTCAATAAAATTATCTCTATAGCTTCGTTATATTATGCTATTAATACCAATAGAATATTATATATGTATATTCCTTATTTCCATAAAAAAACTTGTCTTTAGTATTTAATAAAATGAAAGAAAAATTATCAAACAAATAGTTTATCGGAGGTGCTTGCTTTGTTTTTCCTCTTTCTATTGGCTCTTTTAATTGCTGCAGGTGAATATATTTATTTTGAATCCAAGTTAGAAAGACAGCGTAAAACTATCTTACTACTGACAAAGCAAAATGAAAAATTTAGAAGGAAAACCTCCAAAGAAAATATTACTTTCTCTACAGTTAATATAAACTACTCAGAACCTTCTTATGGAAGCGGATACACCACTGATAATAGCTATATATTTTTAAGCCCTTTAGATAATTCTCCTATAGTATATCAATGCCTTAAGTCCATAAAGGTCTCTATTTTAGACAAGGCAGAAGTACTAAATAAATACTGGTACCAAGTGTCTATCCCCTCTACTAATAAAAATGTGATTAAAGGTTGGATGAAAGAAAGCGATATAAAATTCATTGTTGAAGAAGCTTTCAGTAATGGATAATAATATTATGTAATTGGATAAAGGCATATGTAAAAAGGCTTTCTCCCAGTATCACTGAAAGAAAGCCTATGTTTCTTATAGAAAAATATCTTATACTATTATTTCTATTCCTGTTTCTGTAACTACTATAGTATGCTCCCATTGAGCAGATAACTTTCCATCCTTAGTTACTACCGTCCAATCATTTGGAAGAAGCTTACACTCATATCCACCCTCATTGATCATAGGTTCTACGGTGAAAACTAAACCTGGAATAAGAAGCATTCCCTTACCCTTTCTAGCAAAATGGTCTACATGAGGATCCTCATGGAAACGTGTTCCAATACCATGTCCGCCGTAATCTCTAACAACTGAATATCCATTTGCTTTTGCATGTGGTTCCACAGCTCTTCCTATATCATAGAGATCTCCATAAGGCTTAACAGCCTCAACTCCTATATCCAAACACTCTTTAGCTACTTTTACAAGTTTAGCAGCCCTTTCATCTACCTCTCCAACCATATACATTCTGCTAGCATCAGAGTAATAGCCATCTAATATAGTTGTTACATCAATATTTATTATATCTCCATTTTTTAAAACCGTATTATCAGGTATACCGTGGCAGATAACCTCATTTATAGATGTACAAACACTCTTTGGAAAGCCTTGATAATTTAATGGTGCAGGAATTCCTCCACGTTCTATTGTAAAATTATGAACCCATTCATTTATTTCGTTGGTAGTAATTCCTTCTTTAATTATTGAACCTACATTATCAAGTATAGCTTTAGTAATTTCTGCACTTCTTTTAATACCTTCTATTTGCTCCTTAGTCTTCAAGAGCTTTCTATGAGGTATTATATAACCTTGCTGGGCGTATTCATAAAGCTTCAAATCCTGCTCCAAATGACATTTCTTGTATTTTAATCCACTACCACACCAGCATTCATCGTTTCTATTTAGTCTTCGCATATTTCCACTTCCTTTTAATACTATATTAATATATTATCACTTAAAGCTTTTTACATCCACAATTATTATTTTAACACATTTTTAAATCTATAGACCCTTTAGCCTATAATATATCTCTAATTAATCTTTCTGTAAAGTCTCTTATTAAAGGATATACAGTTACATATTTACTACTCTTGACACATTAAAACAAGTGATATAAAATCAAATAATATAAATTCATATTTTGCTATGACAAGGAAGAGTACTAGGAAACCCAGTTTACAGAGAGAGGCTGTTACCAGCTGAAAGCAGCCTTAAATATGGTTCTTAGGAAAACTACCCTTGAGCAGTGATTTAGTAGTAGCATATATGCTATGAAATATCACCGGTTGTTCCGATATTAACTATTTAAGAGAAATTCACATTGAATTTAATTTGGGTGGAACCGCGGATTTAGACATTCGTCCCATTGTGGGATGGATGTCTTTTTATATTATAAAAATATTGAAGGGAGGATTACAATGATTAAAGTTAAACTCAAAGATGGCCTATTGAAAGAGGTGGCTTTAGGCACCACCGTATTAAGCCTATGTAAGGAACTCAGTAACAAGTTAGCTAAAGAAGCCTTAGCAGCAAAAGTAAATGGCAAGGTGGTTGATCTAACTTACAGCTTGCAGGATGGTGATGAAGTAACCATACTAACTTTTGAAGATAATGATGGAAAGGATGTCTTTAGACACACCAGCGCTCACATTTTAGCTCAAGCTGTAAAAAGACTTTATCCTAATACCAAATTAGCCATTGGTCCTTCCATTGAAAATGGCTTCTATTATGATTTCGATAGTGAGCATAAATTTACTTTGGAAGATTTAGCTCTTATAGAAAAGGAAATGGAAAAGATAGTACAAGAAGGCTATGATATAGAACGTTTCGAACTTCCAAGAGAAGAAGCTATAAAAGTGATGAGTGAAAAAGGAGAAGATTACAAGGTTGAAATTATAAAGGACCTACCAGAAGATGCAGTAATCTCCTTCTATAAACAAGGTGATTTTGTAGATTTATGTGCTGGACCTCATTTACCTTCAACTAAAGCAGTAAAAGCAATAAAGCTATTAAGTCTAGCTGGAGCCTATTGGAAGGGAGACAGCAACAATAAAACTCTTCAAAGAATATATGGTACTTCCTTCCCTAAAAAGAAACTACTTGATGAGCATATAGAAAAGTTAGAGGAAGCTAAAAGAAGAGACCACAGAAAATTAGGTAAAGAACTAAAACTCTTTACTCTTATGGATGAAGGCCCCGGTTTCCCATTCTTCCTACCTAAGGGAGTTATTTTAAAAAATATACTTATAGATTATTGGAGAGAGCTTCACAGAAAATACGATTATATTGAAATAGAAACTCCTCTTATATTAAACCGTCAGCTTTGGGAGACTTCCGGTCATTGGTATCACTATAAGGATAATATGTATACTTTACAAATAGATGATCAAGACTTTGCCATAAAACCAATGAACTGTCCCGGCGGAATGCTTATCTATAATTCAGAAATGCATTCCTATAGAGATCTACCAATAAGAGCTGCAGAAATGGGTAAAGTTCATAGACATGAACTATCAGGGGCTCTCCACGGTCTTATGAGAGTTCGTGCCTTTACTCAAGATGATGCCCACATCTTTATGCTTCCAGAGCAAATTAAGGATGAAATTAAAGGGGTTATGAGCTTAATTAATGAAATATATACTTGTTTTGGCTTTAAGTATGAAGTTGAATTATCTACAAAGCCAGAGGATTCCATGGGAAGTGAAGAAGATTGGCGCTTAGCAGAAAATGCCCTTCAGGAAGCTTTAGAGGAACTTGGTCAGCCATATAAACTTAATCCTGGTGATGGTGCCTTCTATGGACCAAAAATAGATTTTCACCTAGAAGATAGTATAGGCAGAAAATGGCAATGTGGTACTATTCAATTAGACTTTCAGCTTCCACAACGTTTTGATCTAAGTTATATAGGCAGCGATGGAGAAAAGCATAAGCCTATAGTAATTCATAGAGCTATCTTTGGAAGCTTGGAAAGATTTATGGGTATATTAATAGAACATTTCGAAGGAAAATTCCCTACTTGGCTAGCACCAGTACAAGTTAAGTTATTGCCTATATCCGATAAATACCAAGAATATGCTTCTATTGTACTTAAAAAGTTAAAATCCGAAGGTATACGAGCTGAAATTGATAGCAGAACTGAAAAGATAGGTTATAAGATCAGAGAGGCAAGAAATGAGAGAGTTCCTTATATGCTTATACTAGGAGAGAAAGAACAGGAGCAAGGCATGATTTCACTAAGAAGCAGAAAACTTGGAGATGAAGGACTAGTATCAATAGAAGACTTTATTTCTAGAATAAAAGAAGAAATCGCTTCTAGAAGCTTATCCTTTGAATAATATATTTTAAGTTTTAAGGCGGTGTAGGATTTTACACCGCCTTTAATTCTATCTATCTCTATTAAAACTTATCCTTACTTATAGCAATTTTAAACATAATAATTAATCCTGCTACTATAAATGCTCCTCCGGTCATATAGTAGTATTTTAAATGAGAGGAGTTTGTACCAGCAATTTCAAATATCCCCTTAAGAAAGCTGCCTACTGTGAATGTAGCAATTCCTGAATTATATAAATTCATAAATACTCTGCAGCCTGCAAATTTAGTGATATGTGGAATAAGCTTATCAATTATGAAATAGAAAAGAGCCCCGCCTAGCAAAGGATACAAAAACATCCAAGTCATTGCTGCCGAGTCTACCCCATGACTAAAAGCACCATAAACCTTATCTATAACTATAGCTACTGCTGATAATATCAGATATATCCTTACAGCTTTTTTAAAAGTCTCTTTATTATTACTCTTATTAATAGCCAATATAAACAATATCGCTCACCTTTCTTTCTCCAGTTTTTCTACCACTAGTAGGATTATTTATAACCTTTCCGTTAAAGTACATAGTTGATGATCCTCCGCCGTCTAGATTATAAGCTACAGAGCAACCCCTTTTCTGGAATTCTTCAGCAAGCTCTAAAAGGGAAAGTCCCTCACTGTCACTGCTCCGTCCATCAGATACAATGAAAATATAATGAAGCTCATCAATCTGCCCAATAGCAGTTCTAGGATTACTTCTCATGGATTTTGCTACTTCACTGGAACTATCTACAACAATATCACCATCTACCACCAGCCCAGGACCAAAGGATAGAACCTGCCAGGCACCCTTTTCAATTAATGAATCTAAACTCTCCTCTTCTTCGGAAACAACAGATAAGTTACCATCCTTGTCTATAACCAAAGCATCGTTATGTCCACTTCTGGCGGTATCCCTATAAGCTTTCCCATTGCGAAGCACATAGCCCTCATCCCTAAAGCCGTAAAAGTCTCCGTTTATAGCAAAAATTGCTTCATTTTCCTCCGCTATATCTGAGGTTTTTTCCGTAATATTTCGTCCGTAGGTATTATTAGCAAAGGCTGTTTTCAGATAGGATGGATCAGAAATCTCAATATCTGCAACATAGATCTTTGAATCATACTTACGGTAACTTTCAATGGTTATTTTAATATTTTCATCCTCATAATAGTTCTCTGAAACCACTGCTTTCTTTTGAGCTTCTTCTTTTGTTGAAGATGATTCTGTATTTTGGAAATTTGAAGTGACCTCCGATCCCTCCTTTGAAGATAAGGAAACATTAGAAACCTCAGCCATTGGTTTTGGTAGTACAAAAGTATCAAGTAAGGTATAAGTAAAGGCGGCAGCCAGTATTATAGAGTAAATAGCTGCCCACCTATAGGGTTTATATAGGAACTTATTCATATTTAGTTTCACCCTTTCATTTTAAATCTTTATAATTTACTATCATTTACTAAAAACAAACCTTCTTTGAGCCCAATAGCTGAAAAGGAAAATTGTTACTTCAGTAAGTATTTTAGCTAAAAATAAGGATAAACCTAATAGGCTGTAATATATATCAATTACCCCATAATTAACAAGCATTATGAAGGCGGCCAGTATAAAATATCTAGGCAAAGACCTTTTAATGGAAGCATCCTTAAACTTAGAAAACACATAAATTCTATTTATTGTATAATTGAACGAAGCACTGCATAATCTTGCTCCTATTACTGATAAAAACAGATTAGAAGTATATAATTGCAATACTGCAAGAAGTAAAAAATCAATGACTCCTGACAAAATCGAAGACATGCTGAATTTAATTATTGGTAGATATATCCTGAAAGAATCCTTTAAAGGATGAAAATGTGAAGATTGATTTTGCTCATGATAGACCGTATCTATATTAATCTCATAAAAACTGTAGCCTGCAGGAAGAGTCTCTAGAAGCATATTCATCTCATATTCAAATCTGTCTCCAGGAATATCACAAAGCCAAGGCAGCATATCTATAGAAAATCCTCGAAGCCCTGTTTGAGTATCATAGACCTTAACTCCGCTAGCAAAGGTGAATACAGCCCTTGTAACGCTATTTCCAAAGCGACTTCGAAAGGGAACCTTTCCTACAAATCTTCTTGTTCCAAGCACCACATAATTTTTGTGTTCTTTTATGGCCTCAGCCACATTTATAATATCCTTTGTTAAATGCTGTCCATCACAGTCTGCAGTAACAACCCCCCTTGCTTCATTAGTTTCTTGTATATATTTAAATCCAGTTTTTAAAGCTGCACCTTTACCCATATTTTTCTCATGAGTTAAAACTGTACATCCAAGATTTGAGATACTATCAAAGATGTATCTATAGTTTTCTCCACTGCCATCATCCACGACTACAATGTCATAATCACAAACATAAATTAATTCACATACTAATTTAATGAGCTTTTTACTAGGTTCATAGGCCGGGATTAAAATCACCATAATTTTCACCCTCCTTGCATTTGATTTGCTATTAACTTGAAGCTATGAACCTATTTTACAAATACAACCTTAAACTCAGCTTAAATATCTACTTAAAAACTCGCAATAATAGCAAAAAAGCCAGCTTTAAAAGCTGACTTTTTATATGGAGTGCTATAGAATTTTATTATTCTTATGAAAGTTCAAAGGCTCCTGTATATAGCTGATAATATTTTCCTTTTTGATTGATTAAGTCTTCATGACTTCCTCTTTCAATGATTCTACCCTGTTCTAACACCATTATTACATCGGAGTTTTTAACGGTAGAAAGCCTATGAGCAATTACAAATACTGTCCTACCCTTCATAAGTTTATCCATACCATCCTGAACTATAGCTTCCGTTCTTGTATCTATGCTAGAAGTAGCTTCGTCTAGAATTAATACTGGCGGATCTGCAATGGCTGCTCTAGCAATTGTTAATAGCTGCTTCTGCCCTTGAGAAAGGTTAGCTCCATCCCCAGTTATAACTGTGTTATAACCCTGTGGTAAATGTTTTATAAAGGAATGGGCATTAGCTAGCTTTGCCGCCGCTACTACTTCTTCATCGGTAGCATCTAATTTACCAAATCTAATATTATCTGCTATAGTACCTGTAAACAAGTGTGGATCCTGTAGTACAACTCCTAAAGATCTTCTTAAATCATTCATTTTAATTTTGTTTATATTAATACCATCATATCTTATCTTTCCATCTTGAATTGAATAGAAACGATTAATTAAATTAGTAATAGTGGTCTTACCTGCACCAGTTGCACCAACAAAGGCAATCTTTTGGCCTGGCTTTGCGTAGAGCTTTATATTGTGTAAAATAATTTTTTCATCACTGTATCCAAAGTCTACATCGTTAAATACAACCTCACCTTGAAGTTTTGTATATGTAACGGTACCATCGCTATGAGGATGCTTCCAAGCCCATATTCCAGTACGTTCCTTACACTCTTCTAGGCTACCATCTTCCTTTTCCTTCACATTAACTAAGGTTACATAACCTTCATCTACTTCTGGGTCTTCATCTAAGAAGTTAAATATACGTTCAGCTCCCGCCAAGGCCATGATAACAAAGTTAAACTGTTGAGATATCTGATTTATGGTTTGGCTAAAGGTTCTTGTTAACTGCAAGAAAGATGCTAGGGCTCCAACAGTAAAAGCTCCAAAATCTCCTATAGCTAAAACAGCTCCAATAATCGATACAACAACGTAATTAATGTATCCTATATTACCCATTACAGGCATCAAAATGTTAGCAAACTTATTGGCATTATTAGCACTATCACAAAGCTGATCATTTAATTTATCGAAATCAGCCTTAGCCTCTTCCTCATGACAAAAGACCTTTACAACCTTTTGTCCTTCCATCATCTCTTCTATATAACCATTTAGCTTACCAATGTCTCTCTGCTGCAAGCCAAAATACTTTCTACTTTTTCCTCCAATGAATTTAGTAACATAAGATACTAAGAAAATAAAGAATACTTCTATAATTGTCAAAGGTATACTTAAAAAGATCATGGAAATAACTACACTGACAACAGTAATAATTGATGATAATAGTTGAGGTATACCTTGGCTAATCATTTGCCTTAAAGCATCTGTATCATTAGTATATAAGCTCATTAATTCACCATGAGCGTGGGTATCAAAGAATTTAATAGGTAATGTTTCCATATGTTCAAACATATCATCCCTTATTCTTTTCAAGGACCCCTGAGAAATTATAACCATTATTCGATTGTATATATAAGTAGCTAAAACTCCAATATAATATATTACAGCCATAGTTACGATAGCCTTAAGTAATGGTGTAAAATCTGGCGAAGTCTTATTTAAAAGTGGTGCTATATAATCATCTATAAGATTTCTTAGAAACAATGTTCCTACTACGTTAACGATAGAGCTTAATATAATAGTTATTGTAGCAATTAAGAATTGTAACTTGTATCCGCGAAACACATAATCTACTAACCTTTTCAAGGTTTTTCCCGAATTAACACTAGGAGCACCCATTCCTTTAGTTTTCATCTGCCTCCGCCCCTTTCACTTGATATTCATACATCTCTTTATAGATATCATTAGACTTTAATAATTCTTCATGAGTTCCGATTCCACTTATCTTTCCATCATCTAATACGATAATCTTATCCGCATCCTGAACAGAGGAAATACGTTGAGCTATTATAATTTTTGTTGTATCCGGTATTGTTTCTCTAAAGGCTTTTCTAATAAGAGCATCGGTTTTTGTATCTACCGCACTGGTGGAATCATCCAAAATTAATATTTTAGGTCTCTTAAGCAAAGCTCTTGCAATACACAATCTCTGTCTCTGACCACCGGAAACATTGGTTCCACCTTGTTCTATATAGGTATCGTATTTATTTGGGAACTTTTCTATAAATTCATGAGCTTGAGCCTGTTTGCATGCTTCAATGAGCTCTTCATCAGTGGCATTTTTATTTCCCCATCTTAAATTCTCCTTTATAGTTCCAGAGAATAATACATTCTTCTGTAATGCCATAGAAACTTCATTTCTTAAAGTTTCTATATCATACTTTCTAACATCAATGCCTCCTACCTCTACCGATCCTCTTGTTACATCATAAAGTCTTGGAATAAGCTGAACTAAAGTACTCTTAGCACTACCAGTACCTCCTACAATTCCAATAATTTCACCACTATTAATTTTTAAATTAATATTTTCTAAAACAAGATTATTAGGATCTTTACTGTAACTAAAATCTACATTATTAAAGCTTATAGAACCATCCTTAACTTCATAAACAGGATTTTCATCATTTACTATATCGCTCTTCTCCTCTATAACCTCTATTATTCTTTCTGCTGAGGATCTAGCCATAACTACCATTACAAAAACCATGGAAATAATCATAAGGCTCATCAATATATTAGTAGAGTAAGTAAAAAGGCTCATTAACTCTCCTGTAGTCATAGTATCCGAAACTATCATCTTTGCTCCAAGCCAGGATAGCAATAAAATACAGGTATAAACTGCAAATTGCATTGCAGGAGAGTTAAGTATTATCCTTTTTTCAGCTCTTACAAAGTAATTGTATAAGGTTTCAGAAGCCTTGTGAAACTTTTTAATTTCATGGTCCTCTCTTACATAAGCCTTTACCGCACGAATACCTACTAAATTTTCCTGTACACTGGCATTTAAATCATCATATTTCTTAAACACCTTTTGAAAGTATGGATGAGCTCCTGTCATAATAAAATACAAGCTTAATCCAAGAAAAACTATAGCACCTAAGAAGATTAATGATAATCTAGAATTAATATTAAAACTCATTACCATAGCAGAAATTAACATAATTGGTGCTCTAACCGCAATTCTTATTATCATTTGAAAGGCATTTTGAACATTTGTTACATCTGTAGTTAATCTAGTTACTAATCCAGCAGTTGAATATTTATCTATATTTGAGAAAGAATAATTTTGAATCTTATAATACATTTCTCTTCTTAGATTTCTTGCAAAACCTGCTGATGCACTAGCAGCATATTTACCTGACAACACCCCACAGGTAAGAGACAAGAAAGCTGTTATTAACATTATTACTCCAATAAAAACTACATATTTTATGTTCTCGTTTGCTATACCCTTATCAATAATCATGGACATTAAATAAGGTATGGCCACTTCCAAAAACACTTCTAAGATTACATACAAAGGGGTTAAAATAGTATCTTTCTTAAATTCACAAACATAACTTGCTAATTTTTTTATCATCAAATCCCTCCTCATCTTAAAACTACAATTAAAACCAAAAAAAAAATTGCCTTTAATCCGCAACTTTTTTTGACAATCTTGAAATTAAAGTTATTAATATATCCATTTCTTCTTTACTTAATTCTTCAACTAAAGACCTTTCTACCTTCAGAATAGAATTATATACCTTATTGTAAGTATCTACGCCCCTTTCTGTAAGTACAATCTTCTTAAGCCTGGCATCCTCAATAACACTTACCCTTTGTATATATCCATTCTTCTCCATAAGTTGAAGAACACTAGTAACAGAGGAGCGTCTAATATTAAACTCTTCCTCTATATTCTTTTGGAATATATCCTTCTTACCAGAATTAAAATATAAAAAGCCTAAAATCTTACCTTGGATACTTGTAATATCGTACTCTGCCAGCTCTTTACCTATTTTTCTGTTAATGTTGTGTGCCAGGGAAGTTAATAGTTTCCCTATATGTACTTGATTTTCCATAATAGCTCCCCTATTCTTTGTTAGGTTTCTAACTATTTAATTAGTATAAGTATTTTTTCTTTCTTTGTCAATAATAATTTGCCATCAAAAATCCTATTCTTAAGATTTGTTAACGATACCACCCAAGCTATTCATCAAATTCTTAGCATATTCGGCCTTTTCAGCACTGGTTTCCACCACCACTCTATAGCTTACAGCAGGTACTTCCTGAAAGCCACCTATACCACTAGACATAAAACTTACTGAGCTTAACAAGCTATTACCTAGCTGCCAATATGCATCATTACTATTATCATTAATATCCACAAAAGCATTATTAAACCCCTTACTCTTGAGACTTTCAGCAGCCTCATTAGCGCTCTTTATTCCATTGAAATAAGCTTCTATTTTCATCTTGCATCTTCCTTTCTTTTCATATTTACCCTTTCTAGGCCTCAGTTATATACACTTATATTTTGCTATAACTAAAATTAATTATGCACAAATTAGCAATTATCCCGCAGTATCTATACTCTGTTTCAAATAAAAAAACTTAGCAGAAATCCGCTAAGTTTTTACTGTTTTACAGGATCTATAAATATTTTTTCTATATAAAATTTATATATTCCATCTTTTATTAAAACCAAAGAAAGCTCCACAAATTCCTCCCACTATGTGAGTAAGTTGAGATACATTATCTTGAACAAATAATCCTTCTACAACTTCTCTTCCTATAAATATAACTACGACTAATATAAAGGTTAGTGGAATTCTTCCTCTTTCTATATTAACAAAGGAACCAAGTAAAATCATCATAAATACTATGCCACTAGCTCCAAGTAAAATTGTGTTGAAAAATAATACATTAATAATACCTGTTACCGCTGCTGTAATTAGAATCATAATAACCATGGACTTAGAACCATACTTCTCCTCCAGCATAGGACCTATTAACAATATGATTAAAAAATTATTAAAAAAGTGTTCTAGATCCGCATGGCCTAACACATGACCAAACAACCTTATATAGAAGAAGAAATCCGTTAAACCGCTCCTATATACAGAAAACAATAAATATGTAGATTCCATCCTAGTGATATAACCTAAAATCAACACTAAAAAAGATAAAAAAGTGAAAGTAAGTACAACCGGTGAATTATATTTTATCCGTTTTATCACTAATAATTCCTCCTTCAAAACAGAACCTAATTCTTTAAAGTATTATCATATCTTTCATTAATATATTAACTATATCATAATCCCCTACCATTTCAAGATTAGATAAAAATATTCTGTGATTCCCATCCAAATATAGCAATTTCGCATCCTTTTCCGTTACCGTAAAATTTTTTTCTACTTTTTCCAAAAATCCTCTTGACATTAACCATAATTTATATAATAATAATTATCAGAAGATAATTATTATTGTTTTATATGTACATACAAATAAAAATATATGTAAATTAATAAGAATTTTTAGGAGGTAGATTTTTTATGTCATTAGTAGGAAAACAAGTACAACCATTTAAAGCTCAAGCATTCCACAACGGAAAATTCATAGAAGTTACAGAAGCAGATTTTAAAGGAAAATGGAGCGTTGTTTGCTTCTATCCAGCAGACTTCACATTTGTATGCCCAACAGAACTTGAAGATTTACAAAACAACTATGATGCATTAAAAGAACTTGGAGTAGAAGTATATTCAGTATCAACAGATACTCATTTTACACATAAAGCATGGCATGATAGCTCAGAAACAATTGGCAAGATTACTTATGTTATGATTGGTGACCCTGCTCATGTATTGTCACGTAATTTCGATGTGCTAATTGAAGAAGAAGGTCAGGCTGATCGCGGTACTTTCATCATCGACCCAGATGGAGTTATTCAGGCTGTTGAAATTAATGCTGGTAACATAGGTCGTGATGCAAGCGCATTAATTAACAAGATTAAAGCTGCACAATATGTTAGAAATAATCCTGGAGAAGTTTGCCCAGCTAAGTGGAAGGAAGGCTCAGCAACACTAAAGCCAAGTCTTGATCTTGTAGGAAAGATCTGATGAGGTATAATATGATATTAGATGCAGATATTAAATCTCAACTCTCCCAATACCTCCAGCTAATGGAGGGTCCTGTACTACTAACAGTAAGTGCTGGATCAGATAGTATATCTAAGGACATGGTGGCTCTAGCAAATGAGCTAGCCTCCATGTCTCCTTTAATTAAAGTGGAGGAAGCTCAATTAGAGAGAACTCCTAGCTTTAGTGTAAATAGGCCCGATTTTGACTCAGGAATAACTTTCGCTGGCATTCCATTAGGACATGAATTCACCTCTCTAGTATTAGCTCTACTTCAAGTTAGCGGAAGAGCACCAAAGGCTGAGCAAAAAGTAATTGATAGGATTAAAAATATTAAAGGTCAGTACCATTTTGAAACTTATGTAAGCTTAAGTTGTCATAACTGTCCAGATGTAGTTCAAGCTCTAAATCTAATGAGTCTTCTAAATGCTGACATTACTCATACTATGATTGATGGTGCCGCCTTTAAAGAAGAAGTAGAAAGTAAAAACATATTAGCAGTTCCAACGGTTTACTTAAATGGTGAACCCTTTAGCAGTGGTCGTATGACCATTGAAGAAATTCTAAACAAGATAGATAACTCTACAGATACTTCTGACTTTGAAAGCAAAGAACCTTTCGATGTACTGGTAGTTGGAGGTGGACCATCAGGAGCTAGTGCCGCTATCTATGCAGCCCGCAAAGGTATCCGCACTGGAATTGTAGCGGAACGATTTGGTGGTCAAATTTTAGACACTCTAGGTATTGAAAACTTTATTGGTACAAAATACACTGAAGGTCCAAAGCTAGCAGCAAGCTTTGAAGAACACGTTAAAGAGTATGATATAGATATTATGAAGGCACAAAAAGCAAAAAGCTTAAGAAAAAATGATCTTATTGAAGTAGAATTAGAAAATGGTGCCATTTTAAAGAGTAAAACAGTAATTCTATCCACCGGTGCTCGCTGGAGAAATATAGGTGTACCTGGTGAAATAGAGTTTAAGAATAAAGGAGTAGCCTACTGCCCTCATTGTGATGGTCCTTTATTTAAAGGTAAAAATGTAGCAGTTATCGGCGGTGGTAACTCTGGTGTTGAAGCAGCTATAGATTTAGCTGGAATAGTTAACCACGTTACAGTCCTTGAGTTTTTACCTGAACTAAAGGCTGACTCTATGTTACAAGAACGTCTATACAGCCTACCTAATGTAACTGTATTAAAAAATGTCCAAACAAAAGAAATTACAGGTAAGGATAAAGTAGATGGTCTCACCTATATGGATCGTTCTACCGGTGAAACTCATCATATTGACTTGGAAGGCGTATTTATCCTTATTGGTTTAGTGCCAAATACTGATTGGTTAGGAGACATTGTTGAACGTAATCGTTTTGGAGAAATCATTGTTGACAACCATGGTGCAACAAATGTTCCTGGGGTATTTGCTGCAGGCGACTGTACAAATAGTCCTTATAAACAAATCATCATTTCTATGGGTTCCGGTGCTACAGCGGCCTTAGGAGCCTTTGATTATCTAATAAGAAATTAATTGACTAAAAAATCCCTTTACTATCTTTGATGGTAAAGGGACCTTTTATTTCTACTTAATATTATTTGATTATATCTATATTTTTTTCAAAAGCAGATGCAAATACTGCACTGGCACTACTAAATAAAAATACTATTAATCCAAATAGTAAAATTCCTGGTGCATCATCCTTATCTGCCATAAGATATAGGAAAGGCATACTTATAAGATATAAGCTGCTCAAGATAATTGTACTATATTTTATAGCCTTTAAATTACCTCTTGATGCTTTCCACAGCTCCTTACCCTTACTAATGTTCACTAGTACCTTTACAGTCTGATATAAGGCAAATATAAAAGTTATTATACCTCCATATAAGCATATCAAGCCTGAATATCTCAAATAAGATACCACTGGAATCACCTTTGATAAACCAGTTAAAACAAAAGGCAATAAGAATACAAAAAAAGTAAGTATGGAAACTACAATAAGAAAAGCGCCTAATCTTAAAATACCTTTTCTTCCTTCTTTCATTAAAAGCACCTCATTTATTTTTAGTATAGGGATAGAATAGCATACTATTTATCGTTTTTAAATAAATATTTATTGGAATTTAATCTTCACTCTTTTAACTATGATATCAAAAAAAGAAGCAATTCTGCTTTCTTCAGAACTGCTTCTTCTAAAGAACTATGAGCCTAACTAAAAAATCAATTCTCCTACTTTATAGCCATCCGGTAATTCCTCTTCAGTTAAGAATTTAAAATTCTCATCCCTTAATATTGGTAAAAAGATCTCATAAGGAATTCTAGAAAACTCACAGCCATAGTTACTAGCTCCAAACCACTTACCCTCTTTGCTGCTCAAATTTAAATCCCTAGCAAACTTGGTATTATTGGAGCAATCATGAACTACTAGATCCCACTTTTCTTCATCAGCTATCTTCATAAACTTAAGAGTTAATTCCCTACTCCAAATGGGAGATATGTAACCTTGTCTAGAAATATATAAGTTTTCTCCGTAATAGTTGCAAATGTTATTTTCGTTTAAATGTAATTCTGCACAATTAATAAAATCTAATTTTGTATCTAAAATAGCCTCCTTCTTCTTGAAAAAGCTTTCAAAAAACTCAGGAGTCATAGGGGTTTCAATACCAACCCTCTTAATATATTTTTTCGCAAACTTAATATTATTAATGACCTTATCAGAACAGTTAGAAGCTCCTAAATTAAACCTTATCTCATCAAGACCAGCCTCTCCTAATGCCTTTAAGCTTTCTTCTGTAGCCAAAAGACCATTTGTATATAGATGTTGATGAACTTGAGCATCACTGAACTTTTTAATAATGGAATAGTATTTTTCTATTTCCATGAAGGGTTCTAAATAAACATAGGCAATACCGGTAGGTTTCTTTTGTATGGAAAGAAGTAAGTCTATATCCTTCTCATAGAATTTTGTACCTCCAATTTCCCACATACCTTCTCCAATAGGAGGCACCTCATCTAAATGACCGTAGTTATAGCAGAACTTACACTCTATGTTACACTTATTTGTTTTCCTAACGGCCCCTAATCCCGTTCCTAGCAAACAGGAGCAACATCCCTTAGGAAACTTACTATCATCCCCCACATAAAGCGTTCTATTCTTCAAGCTTTTAATGTCCTTAATTTCAGATATTAGTTTTTCATGCCTAGCTTCAACTGCTGCCTCAATTTGTGCAAAGGTAGCATATATAATTTCCTGTTGTTTAATCATTGGTTCTTCGTCCTCTGGCAGCTCTGCAAAAAATTCAAACCAGTCTAAGGCATCTTTTTTTGAAATTTTCATAATATGTACTCCTCTCTTAATCCCCTAGAGCTTCAAGTTAAATCTTCTTAAAGTGATTTAATATATTCCTTTTGTAAGTATAAAGTATGTTTTATAATATTTCAACTTCCCATCCATATAAACACTTATAGCTTATTCAACTACATCAAAATAATAGTTATCTATAAATATTGAAAAAATTGTAAATCTATAATAGTTATCCTCTTGAATAATATATAATATTTCTATACACTAAAGAAATAGGCTTAAATTAAAAGAACCTTAACTTACATAATTCCACCATCACACTAATAATTCAAAGGAAAGGACTATTATTATGAACACTACCCCCATTTCAATTTACACAGATGGCTCATATAGAGATTGTAAAGGTGGTTATTCTTTCGTTTTTGATAATGCACAAGAGTTTAATTTACCTAAAATAGTATTTGGTGTCTCTTCTGATTCAACTTCAACCTCAGTAGAATTAACAGCTATAATAAGAGCATTTCAATACTTAAAAGCAATTGGATTTAAAAATCACCCAATTAAAATTAGATGCGATGTAGTTGACATTTGTAGGCGTTTAAATAAAAACACCTTTAATAAGTGGGATGCTTCTAACTGGCAAAAATCATCGGGAAATCCTATAACTCCAAATATACAACATTGGTTTATGTTATCAAAGCTTATAAAAGAATATGGATACGATAATATTAAGATACAAAAGGCCCCTAAAGGGGATCATCATAGAATCGCTCACAGATACAGTCGTGTAGGAAATAAGTTGGACATATCTGAAGAAAACATACTATATATTCTAGATTCTAATAAAGATCCTAATAAATTAAAGATTAATCAATGCAAAAAAATGTACATTTCAAGTTTTATAGAGGATCTTCCTGCTGAGAAACCTTGGGAATTGCCCCTTCCTATTCCAGCTCCTCCTCCTAAAAAAGTTGCTAAAAAGGATGAATCAAGAATAAAGTGGTTTGATAGGAATAAACTTAATACTACAATGGTTGAGTTAAATAAAATAATTCTAACTGAAGATATTCATTTAAAGGCAAAAGAAATCTCTTTTAATGGAATATTAAAAAAATTAAATTCAAGTGATGAAATCACAATTCCTATTGCTATACGTCCAATTGAAAATGGATACTACAGTCTAGTAGCAGGATTTACATTATTCTCTGCTGCAAAAATTCTAGGTAAGTTTGAATATATACCTTGTGTAATAACCGACTTAACTCATGAGGATTTCTTTAAATACATAGAGTCTAAAAATGAAGAAAATGCAAAACCATAGACTCAGTGTACAGTCTATGGTTTTCTCATTTGATTATAGAATTGTAATTAATTATCCTGATTAACTTGTCTAATATAAGCTAAAGCTTCTTCCTCCGTATCAAACACTAGTGGAGAAAAATCCTTTTCCTTATCTAAAAGAATTGTCTTACCGAATTCTGGTGTAGACACTTCTATACACCATTTCCCAGCAATTAATTTGGGATTCAAAATCATATCTATCACGCCTTTTCTAAGTTTTAATCTATTAATTGTTTCTCTTATCTTTACTAATTTTAATGAATACAAGTTAAAAGCTCAAGTCTTTATAAATTAAAGCCTTGAGCTGTCTTATTTCCTTATTCCTCTCTTATATAATTTTCGTAGTCCAGTCCTCACAATTCCAAACTTCAGTAACTACGTCCCTATAAAATTCTGGCTCATGGCATACTAGCAATATGCTCCCCTTATATTCCTTTAAGGCCCTCTTAAGCTCATCCTTAGCATCTACATCTAGGTGGTTGGTAGGCTCGTCTAAAATCAATACATTAGTTTCCTTATTTATTAGCTTTGCCAGTCTAACCTTAGCGGCTTCCCCTCCAGAAAGAACCTTCACCATGCTTTCAATATGCTTGGTTGTAAGCCCACACTTTGCAAGAGCAGCTCTAACCTCATACTGAGTATAGCCAGGGAAGTCGTTCCAAAACTCTTGGATACAGGTATTGGTGTTTCCTTCTCTACCCTCCTGTTCAAAGTATCCAAGATGGAGATAATCTCCTAATTTCACCTCTCCACTTAAAGGTTTGATTTGACCTATTAAGCTTTTTAGTAAGGTGGTTTTTCCAAGACCATTTGAGCCTACTAAAGCTATTTTTTGTCCTCTCTCCATGTAAAGGTTAAGTGGCTTCGTTAATGGATGGTCATAGCCTATTACTAGATCCCTAGTCTCAAAGATCACCTTTCCAGAGGCTCTAGCAGTTTTAAAATTAAAGGTTGGCTTTGGCTTCTCCTGAGTAAGTTCAATTTTCTCCATCTTGTCTAATTTCTTCTGTCTGGATTTTGCCATATTAGCGGTAGCCACGTTAGCCTTGTTTCTAGCTACAAAATCCTGAAGCCTTGCAATTTCAGCCTGCTGTCTTTCATAGGCCTGCTCTAACTGTCTCTTTTTAGCCTCATAGACTCTTTGGAACTCATCATAGTTTCCAACATATCTTGTTAATTTTTTATTTTCTACATGATATATTAGATTAATTACTGAATTCAAAAATGGTATATCATGAGATATTAAAATAAAGGCATTTTCATAGTCATTCAAGAATCTCTTTAACCATTCAATATGGGCTTCATCTAAGTAATTGGTAGGCTCGTCCAAAAGCAATATATCAGGAGTTTCTAGTAAAAGCTTAGCCAGTAAAACCTTAGTTCTTTGACCACCACTTAAATCCGTAACATCCCTGTCTAAGCCTATATCTGCAAGACCTAAACCTTTAGCTGTTTCTTCAATCTTTGCATCGATAATATAAAAACCGTTATGATCTAACATATCTTGAATTACTGCTGTTCTTTCCAGCATCTTTTCAAGTTCATCCGGATCTGCTTCTCCCATTTTTTCATAAAGCTCATTCATCTCTGCTTCCGCATCAAACAAGTACTGGAAAGCTCCCCTCAAAACCTCTCTTATAGTCTGTCCTTTTTCCAAAACCGCATGCTGGTCCATATATCCTACTCTAACCTTATTAGACCATTCAATCTGTCCTTCATCTGGTTGAAGCTTACCGGTAATTATGTTCATAAAGGTTGATTTTCCTTCTCCGTTAGCTCCAATAAGACCAACGTGTTCCCCCTTCAGTAATCTAAAAGATACATCCTCAAAGATAGCCCTATCTCCAAAGCCATGGCTTACATTTTTAACTGTTAATATACTCATTTTTATCCCCCAAAATAGATTTTATATATTAAATTCTCAATAATAAGCTTTTTTTATATAGTATAGATACACTTTAACTATTTTAAATGAAGGTACTATCCATGTCAAAGACTTTCTTTTTGCTATTTAGGGGATTTTTTTCTTGAATCTTTAAAAGCCTTAAAAAATTCAATGCTAATCTGCTAGCTCTATTGTATCTATATGCTCTATTCGAACAATCACTCTTTTATCAACAGCTTTTTATCTTTAAAGGCTAGCTTAACCCATTCATCATCTACGTCTAACACCTCATACACTTCCTTATCACTTTCCACAAAGGATGGAGTATCATTAAAGGAAATCTTACATCTATATCCCTTTAATTCATTTATTAACTTTGACATAGCATTCTCTCCTTTTAAAGATTTTTTTAATCTACGAACTTCTTTTTCAAGCTTTCTTACTCTTACAGGATAGCTCAAATTAAAAATTATTAATAAAAAGGCCAATAATCCAAAATACTCCAAAAAGTCACCTCCTTGCCATTGTTCAAAAGTTATTACATATTTATAGCAATACATAGATACCACCTCTTCTAAAGAATAAAGAGGTTTTCCATATATATTTACATTATATACCATATGTTTATGTATTTCTATTTATTTATTCTATTAAGCAAAAAATAAAAAGCAATAAATCGCTTTTCATATCAATGTTCAAAGGTTATATACTCTCCATTAAAATAGGGCACTACCTTTGTTATATCCTTTTGGCAGCAATACTCCAAATCCTTAGTAAAGCCTAATTCTTTAATGACATTATAATGTCTTGCATGGCAAATAAAACTTGTAATGTCCTGGTGCATATTATATGTGTTAAATGCAGTATAAGCTAAATCTGTCATTTCTATATCCGCTATATTCTTCAAGCAATTAATTATATATCCGCTACATATAAAATCATCCATTGAAAACTGTCCATAAGTTCCTGCGTTTACAATTACTATATCCTTTCCTAAAGCTGCCATACGCTCTGCAGCAGCTTTACCATTCAGTAAGCATCCTATAAAAATTGAATCTGCACTTTTACAGCCCTGTATAGTCCTTGTTCCATTAGTGGTTGATATAATTAAGGTTTTATCCTTTACTAGATCTTCAGTATATTCTAAAGGTGAATTAGAACAATGAAATCCATCAATTTTTAAAGCCTTTCTTTCTCCACCTAAAATGCACCCTTCCTTATAAAGCTGAGCTAGTTCAAAGGCCCTTTCTACAGTTAAAACAGGAATCACCTTTCTACATCCATTCATCACTGCAGTAGTAATTACGGAAGTAGCTCTAAGCATATCAATAACTAAGGCTGTTTTTCCTTTAATCTTATCCTCTGATACGTAATCTGCGGATATTATAATATCTACTTTCATTTTTACATCTCCTGTCTATTTTCTTTCCATATTAAAAAAGCCATAAAAAATACTGTAGCCTGTTTAAAATTTCTAATATCATAACCTGTGTCTTTATATATTTTGTCCAGTCTATATATTAAAGTGTTTCTATGAATATACAATCTTCTAGAAGCATCACTTATATTAAGGCCACTATTTATAAATTCCTCTATAGTATTTATCATCTCTCCATCAAAGGCATTAAATTTATCACTAAAACTATCATATAACTTTTTTTTCATTTCATCACTTATATTATAAACGATCTTTTCCAGTATAAGATTACTATAGCAGTAAATTTCACCTTTTATGTTAAATCTCTTTCCTAAATCCATGCTTTCCTTTGCGTCTAGATAGGCCTTTCTAATGTCCTCAGCCTTAAATACCTCATCAGAAAAACTTATGTGACAGGAAGAGTAAAGATCAGAAGCAATGGAATCCTTTATACTATTTGCATGTTCATAAATTTCATCAAAATTACCTATTAGAAGTATATAGTTTTCATAAACCATACTTACTACATCTTCTTCATTATACAATTGTTTAATAATATTTAAAGCCTCATACTTGTCGCCCTGTACTTCTACCAAAATCAAGATACCTCCTTTTTCTAAGAATGGAAGAACCCTTTCTAAATGATCCTTTCCTATTTCTTTACCTTCAATTAGCCCTATTAAATATTGTTCCTTAGATGAATATAATTCTCTATATTTGCTCACTATACTGTATTGTAACAGTGGAATGCAAATTTCATATTTCTTATCTAAAACTAGATATGCTTTATATTCTCCTAAATATAAAACACTACTTATCTTATTCTGTTCTTCAAGCTCCTCTATATTATCGTAGTAAATAATATCATCTTCCCCCATTAATCTAAACTTGATGCCACTTTTCATACTAACTTCCTCTAAATAACTGTCAAAGTTGTACATAGCCCCACCTACCTTCCTAATTCAATGACAAGTACATTTTTAATTCCTTCACATTATAATACATTCTATCAAATAATAGATTAAGTCTCAATTCCTTACAAGAACTAATAAAATAAAACTCCCTGAATACATAATGTACTCATGGAGCTTATTAATAAACCTTTTAATTATACAATTGTAATTTCAGTTTCTTTGTCAAAGATATGAATTTTGTTTGTATCTAAAGCAACCTTTAACTTATCTCCAGCTTTGCATTTTGAAGTTCCATTTACTCTTGCAATCATGTTTGCCTTACCCTTTGCAAGATAAATGTAAGTTTCAGCACCCATTAATTCAGTTACTTCAACAGTAGCTTCAATTACTGCAGATTCATTTCCTACTGCTTCATCTATATTTTCTGGTCTGATACCCATTATTATATCTTTTCCAACATATCCTTTTTCCTTTAATACAACAGCCTTATCTTCTGGAAGAACTATTGTATCATCTCCAAATACAACAGCTACCTTTCCGTTGTTTTCTACAAGCTTAGCATCTATGAAGTTCATCTGTGGGCTTCCGATGAAACCTGCAACGAAAATATTTGCTGGATGATCGTAAATGTGTTGTGGAGTATCAACTTGCTGGATTAATCCATCCTTCATAACAACGATTCTTGAACCCATTGTCATAGCTTCTGTCTGGTCGTGAGTTACATATATAAATGTAGTCTGTAATCTCTTATGAAGCTTTGAAATTTCAGTTCTCATTTGAACTCTTAACTTAGCATCAAGGTTGGACAAAGGTTCGTCCATCAAGAATACCTTTGGTTCTCTAACTATAGCTCTTCCTAAAGCAACTCTTTGTCTCTGTCCACCGGAAAGAGCCTTTGGCTTTCTATCCAATAAATGTTCTATATCAAGTATTCTAGCTGCTTCCTTAACTTTCTTATCTATTTCTTCCTTTGGAACTTTTCTTAACTTTAATCCAAAAGCCATGTTTTCATATACGCTCATATGAGGATAAAGTGCATAGCTCTGGAAAACCATTGCGATATCTCTATCCTTTGGAGATACATCATTTACAAGTCTGTCACCTATGTAAAGCTCACCCTGTGATATGTCTTCCAAACCAGCGATCATTCTTAATGTAGTTGACTTACCACATCCAGATGGTCCAACGAATATTACGAATTCCTTATCTTCAATTTCAAGGTTAAAATCCTTTACAGCGGTAACATTACCAGGATATATTTTGTAAATATGTCTTAATGATAAACTTGCCATTTAATTTCCCCCCAGGAATATTTTTTATTACATTAACTATTTTAATCCTTTACATAAAAATAATCTATCAGCAAAATCTCCAAATATAAAATAATTATTTTGTACAAAAATCCAAACCCTGATACCATTGATTTTCTATTAGCTTTTTATCAATAGCATTAAGGACTTCCCATTTTTTTAGGCTCCACATAGGCCCAATTAATAAATCCCTTGGCGCATCCCCTGTTAGTCTATGTATAACTATATCCTCCCTTAAAAGCTTAATCGCCTCACATACTACATCCACATACTCCTCCATAGTCATAAAGGATAAACGTCCTAATTCATAAAGCTTTTTTAAAGGAGTGTTCTCCATAAGATGTAATAGATGAATTTTTATACCCTGTATATCCTTATTGGAAAGATATCTAATGGTGTTAAGCATATCATCTCTATTTTCTTCTGGCAATCCAAAGATGGTATGCACCACTACATCCAATCCTGCTTGACGTAAATCAGAAAGGGCCCTTTCAAAAACCTCTAGCTTATAACCTCGATTTATAATCTTAGCCACTCTGTCATTTGACGTTTGAAGACCTAATTCTATCCATACATATAACCTTTCATTAAATTCCTTTAATAAGTCTATTATTTCCGGTGATAGACAGTCTGGACGTGTTGCTATAGCAAGAGCAACCACTCCCTCTTGACTTACAGCCTCTTCATACTTTCTTCTTAATAGTTCTACATCCCCGTACGTATTCGTATAGGCCTGAAAGTATGCAATATACTTTCCAGACTGCCATTTCTTACTCATCATTGCTTTAATATCTTCGAATTGCTTAGTTATAGAAAAATCTCTGCAACCGGCAAAATCTCCTGACCCCCGTTCACTGCAAAAAATACATCCTCCAGAGCTAATGGTTCCATCTCTATTAGGACATGAAAAACCGGCGTCTAAGGAAACCTTAAACACCTTCTCTCCAAATTTATTTCTTAAAAAATAGTTTAAACTGTTATATGGCTTCTGTCCCCAGTATTTCATTTAAAAAGTTCCTTTCTAGAATATAATGAGTGATAAGCTTTTCCCTTACACCCAAAACCTTAACTTATCCTTCATATATTTTATCACAGCTAACTAAGATTACAATTTTTTGACCTTAAATTTCTTTAAATCTAGCTGCCATTTTCCTAGGAGATCCACCACATCCTTCCCAGTACCTTCCTTCTCCTTAACCTCAAAATTTAAAGCTTCTTTGTTGAAGGAGGAAAATGCAAGATCTACCTTATCTATTGGGAACTTTTCTTCAAACTTAAAATCAACTAGTTCTCCACTTTCTACATCGTAAACTCTTAAAGTAGTACCTTTACCTGCTATCTTATACTGAGCCATAATAACCTTTTCTTCTAAGGAAAAGGCAATGTTTTCAATGGTTGTATTATCCAAAATATCTAAGGAGTTGATTTCTTTTCCTATAGGCGGTTCTTTTATTATTAGGCTGGAGCCACCTCCGCTCCCACCGTTACCACCACCACCGTTACTAACGGATCCGCTATCAGTACCGGCACCACCACCGCTACCTTGCATGGTACCTGTAGAATCTATTTTAATTATACCTAGATAGATGTTTTTATCGTCCTTAGTGGTGACAGCTATTCTTTCTCCATTGTAACTAAATAAAATCATACCAAAGCTACTTCTTGGTACTGGAACCTTATTGATCATAGCTACATCATCTTTTGGAAAGGCATAGTAGGGTATACCGGACATATCTACTACTAAATTGCTCTTTACATTATTTTTATCCTTTAATCGTATGCCTTCCCCTTCTAAAAAAGCCTCTTTTTCTGTGTCTGTACTTATTTCTGTTATCTTATATTCATTATCCTTAAGCTCAATTTTAATATTATAGTTATCTAATACAGATATAACTTTATTTGAAGCTCCCCTTACTAACTTTACCTTGAATACTGCACTTCTTCCAACTTCATTAACTTCATCAATTTTAAATCCTAATATTTTTACATCTGTAGCATAAGGTTCTATACCCTTTTCACTTAACTCCTTTGAATATAGATCCTTAGCCCTTTGAACATCTCCGTTATACAAGTATCCCATATAAGAATTTAATATATTTGTAGCAATATTTATATCGAACCTTTCCTTGCTTTCCTGTGTTTGCTCATTACTTTTTGCGCCTTTGCAACTTGTTAAATTAACCATAATAATTACGGCCATTATAGTCATGAAAATTCGTTTCAAGCTAATACCTCCCCTTTAGCTAGTAGACTTTTACCTACCTTACCTTGAATAGTCAAGAACTATTCTTATTTTTTCACAAAAGATAAAAATAATTTATAATTTTATCTTTTATTTATCTATTAAACTAATTAATTTACTAATTCACTAATATATTTAGTACAGGAGTATTTTCAAGGAGGATCAGGATTGAAAAAAAATCTATCTGCAGTTTTTCAAGTGGCAGCGGTATTTATCGGTACTATTGTAGGTGCTGGTCTAGCATCTGGTAAAGAAATAACTCAATTCTTTACAACCTATGGATACAAAAGCTTTGTAGGAATCATCCTCTGCGGAATCATATACATAGGTGTAAGCAAAATGTTTATAGAAATATCAACTAAATATAAATTAGAATCCTATAATGAATTAATTAACCTTATCAGTCCAGGCTTCTTAGGCAAATTGACTGATCTCTTTACTAGTTTCTTTCTTTTAAGCGGTGCTGCAATTATCTTAGCCGGTAGCGGCGCCTTGCTAAATCAATACTTTGGAATCTCTAAATGGGTTGGTATAGCCCTAATGGCTTCCTTAGCTTTTATTATATTAATGAGAGATACTAATGGTCTAATAGAAGTGAATTCTATAATAGTACCAAGCTTAATTTTTGTAATTACTAGTATTTTTGTATTATATGTAGTATTCTCCAAAGACCTTATTAGCTACGAACATATTAAATCCATACCCTATTCAAAAAAACATTGGTTTTTATCTACTATTTTATATGCAGGATTTAATTTACTGAGCTGTTCTGGTGTGCTAGTACCTTTATCAAAGGAGATAAATCACAATAAAACTTTGATATGGGGCGTATCTATTGGAGCCTTTGGATTAACTCTACTATGTGCAGCTATAAACTTACTGCTTATGTTAAATGTACCCTACATATATAAATATGAAATACCACTGTTATACATAGCTCACCGTTTTGGTAGCTTTCTGCAAATTATGCTCCTTTTTATAATTTGGCTTGAAATGTTTTCTACCGTTGTATCAGATGTATACAGTGTATCCAAAATGCTTCAAAGCCTATCAGATAAAAATCGCTCTCATGGCGGTAATTACTTCAAAAGTTCTTTACTAACTAAGTTTTTAAATTATATTACATACAAGAAATCTGTAGCTTTAATATTGCTAATAGCACTGCCTATATCTCAAGTTGGTTTTTCCAACTTAATAAAGGTACTCTATCCTTTCTTTGGAGTTATAAGCACAGTTTTTATAATCCAATGCACAATATTTTATGTTAATAACAAAGTATATGAGAATTGATAAGACAATTAATCACCTGTATAATAGGTTAGGGTGATTAATGATGATGAAACTTTTAGAAAACTGTAATTTATGTCCTAGAAAATGCGGTGTAAATAGATTAAAAGGTGAGCTTGGCTTTTGCAAGGCTGATGAGAAAGTTAAGCTTGCAAGAGCTGCCCTTCATCACTGGGAGGAACCTTGTATCTCAGGAAGTGACGGCTCAGGCACAGTGTTTTTTTCAAACTGTAATCTTAAATGTGTTTTTTGCCAAAATAGTGATATAAGTCAATGTAGCCTAGGAAAGGAAGTTTCTATAGAAAGGCTATCGGATATATTTTTAGAGTTACAAGATAAGAATGCTTTAAATATAAATCTAGTAACCCCTACTCACTATGTTCCACAAATAATTGAAGCTATAAAGCTTGCCAAGGCTAATGGTTTGACCCTCCCTATTCTTTATAATTCTAGTGGCTATGAAAATGTTGAAACTATTAAGCTATTAAATGGTTACATAGACGTTTATTTGCCGGATTTAAAATACTTTAACAGCAAGTATTCTTCAAAGTACTCTAACGCCCCTGATTATTTTCAATACGCTTCAGAATCTATTAAAGAGATGCTAGATCAAGTAGGCGATGCTGTCTTTGATGAAAATGGCATTATAAAGAAAGGTGTTATAATTAGGCATATGATGTTGCCGGGCTTACTTTTCGATTCAAAGAAAATAATAGACTACATTTATAATAATTTTGGACATAGGGTATATATAAGCATAATGAATCAATATACTCCTAATTTTAAAAGCTCTAAGTACCCTGAAATCAATAAACCTCTTTTGCCTGCTCACTATGACGCCCTAATTGACTATGCCTTAGAGCTAGGAGTTAAGAATGGCTTTATACAAGAGGAAGGAACTGCTTCTAAAGTTTTCATACCAGATTTTAATTTAGAAGGAGTATAAAAAATAAAAAAAGCAGATTCCTTGGCTTTAAAGGAATCTGCTTTTTTAATTTATGGAAGATTGTATCTAAAGGAAACTTGTGCTTTTATACCTTATATTTACTCAAGCTCTTTTCAAAGTCTTCTGTAATTTGTTTAAAGTCTTTTATATTGTTCATGAGTTTTTCTATTTCATTTGTATAACTTGCTACGCTAGCACTTACTTCTTGAGAAGAAGCAGAGTTTTCTTCGGCTATAGCCGCCAAAGATTCTATATTTTCGTATACTTCTGTAATACTTTGTGCCTCTTTATTCAACTCTTCTATTGTAAGTTCGATAGAAGCAGCTACTGCTTTTATAGCTTCGTTTGCTTCAAAGCTTATGCCTCTTACATTTTCTAAACTCCTTGTTTCTGTTTGCAGAATATCATACTGAGTTTCTATACTATCTACTAACTCATTTATATCACTAACAAACAAGGCCAAGTTAGAGTTTATATCCTCTACTGCTTCTTTGGACTGTTCTGCAAGTTTTCTTATAGATTCTGCTACTACTGCGAATCCTCTTCCATGTTCTCCTGCTCTAGCAGCTTCTATAGATGCATTTAAAGCTAATAAATTAGTTTGCTCTGCTATGCTGGAAACTATAGATACTATTCCAGTAATATCTTTTACTTTACCCTCAAGATTTAAACCTAGGTCTTTAACTTGCTGGAAGCTCTTTAAAGTACCTAATATATTATTACTTGCGTTCTCTACATTTTCATAGGAGTTGTTAATCTTCTTCATAGCCTCTTCAAGCTTTTCTTCATTAGTATTCTCGTTATCAACTATATTATTTAAAGTTTGAATATCCTCATTAAGTTCATATGCAGCTTTTCCTGTATTTTCCGCTTGAGATACTGCTCCGCTAGCTACTTGTTCCACTGCCTCTGCAATATCCTTTGATGTACGTGTCATAGAATCAGATATTTCATTAATTTTATTTACAAAAGTATTCATTTCATCTATTACACTCTTAAAACCAATAAAATCACCGGATAAGGACTTTTTATGTTCCTTTAACAGTTTATACATATCTTCATAATCGTCCTTACTTTCAATAGCTCCATTGTAAATATATTCATTATTTATTATTCTCTTAATCTCATCAATAATTAATCTACTTGGTAAATGTAAAAGTATGCTACCAACAGTTGCTGCCACAGCTCCTCCTAAAGCACCTATCAAGGCCTTTACCACATTATCTAAGCCCATCAATGGCACCAATAGAGCAGCAGATATTATAAAGGTAAAGATACCTGTTTTAATTGGTATGCTTTTTATAAAACCTAAGGACATTATTTTATTAAAAATAAACTTCTTCTTAAAATAAATATCCTTTTCAAAAGTAATCATAATTTTTAAAGTAGTATCCGTTCTCTCAATTTCCTTTTGCTCAATTTTTTCATTGAAAAATTCGCTACTTCCCTCTAATAAACCAAGGCAGTAATCAAACATACGTCTTTTTGATTGATAAGTAAAAATAGCCTGTCTAGGTGATACTGGATTAATTTCAACCAATGGAGGCTTAGCTCCTATGAATTTTTTGGTCATAACCATATGTATATCACGAAGAGATCTCAAAAATGAAAATAAATTTTCTTGAACAAAAAATGCAGGAAAATCTTTATGGAAAGCCTTAATATTATGCTTTCCTATAGTTCTCCAAAGTTGTTTTAAGTCTGTATTTGTTGATCTAGCTATATTTGAGATTACTTTTTTAATCTCCTCATCCTCTACATTTTCTATAGGTGAAAATATCTTATGGCTGTTCCACCCTACAGCCTCCATAGCTTCATTGACTACCGAATCTCCATACAATGATCTACAGGTTTTCATCCATGTTGAAACAATGGTTCCTTTCATAACTTTCCCCCCTCTTTTAATGTTCATATAGGATTCCAACTCCTATTGATAACTTATAAATAGTCAAAAGCCTTGGAAGATTCGACATTTTACAATAGATATAAGTTAAGATTTATAATAGAATCCTATAATATTATATAACATTTTTTTCTCTTTGTTAATGCTTGTAGTATTATATATTTTTTATTAAATACGGAAATAATGCTATAAATTAATTATATTGACATCTTTTGAGGACACAAACAATAATAATATAATAACTTTTATTAAGGAGTGAGTATTATGCACATTAGAGTCAAGAGTAATCGCTTCTATTTTATAGTAGGATTTTTACTTCTAATTCTTCTAGCATTACTTTTCTTCCCTAGAAAGATTGAACATGCTGTATTTATTGAATCTGATGGAAAATACTCCATATTTTTTGTTGGAGATAAGCGAGTAAAATATAAAACTGGTCAAATTAATTTTGAAAAATTTTCTGTAATTAATTTTAAATATAATGCCTTTAAAAGCTATGGCTTCACTAAAGTAGACCCTGTGCAAGAGCGTGTTATGTATAAAAGGGAAGATCAATATGATTTAGAAATCAGTGGACCTAAAACTTTAAGTAAAAAAGCTCATTACTATCTTATAGATAAGAATGGGAATATAAATTATTCTTCCTCTTCTAAGCTGATAGTTGGTAAAAATAATGTACGTATCTATAAAAACAAGAAGAATGAATTAACTACTTTTATCATGACTCCAATGGATTATTCAACTATAAGAGTTGCAATTTCTACTACAAACTTCAAAGATTTATATCATAAAGAGATAGAAATCACCGCTAAATCGAACTTGAAAGTTTACAGTAGAAGAGAAAACTATTCTAACTCTATATCAGAAAATACTATTTTACATATAGAATTCCTTGATGGAAAAATAAAATTAACTACTAATGATTTATCAAAAGTGTTTTCTAACAGATTATATATAGAAGGTGATGGCCTAGCAGTAACAAGTATAAAAAGACTAACAGATAATTCTATGACACCAATCTATAATGGGGTTTTAGAAATCACGGCAGATTCATCTAAATCAGGCTTATTGATGATTAATGAAGTTAACTTAGAAAATTACCTAAAAAAGGTTGTACCTTCAGAAATGCCAGCCAGCAGTGCTTTAGAGACACTAAAAGCTCAGGCTATTGCCGCTAGAACCTATGCTATATCTGATATGCTGGCCAATAGATTTGCCCAATATGGTTACCATGTGGATGATAGCCAAAATAGTCAAGTTTATAACAACATAAAAGAGGAACCCAAAACTACAGAAGCTGTTAACGCTACAAAAGGCCTTATTGCAACCTACCAAGGACTACCTATAGATGCCAAGTATTATTCCACCTCTGCAGGTACAGGGGCAAATTACAGAGAAATTTACTTTAAAGCAGATGGTAGCAGTGATAATAAGCCTTACTTAACCTATTCCTCATATATTTTAGGCAATTTCACTCTGCCTTCATCAGAGGAAGAATGGTTGGGCTTTTACAAAAGAAAGGACATATCCGCTTTGGATAGTTCTTACCCCCTTTTCCGCTGGAAAGTCAATTATCCCGCAGAGGATCTTACAAAAACATTAAGCAAAACTCTTAGTGAAATACACTCTAGAAGTGCTAGTTTTATGACAATAAAAGTAGATAATAAAGAAGTGAGTAACCTGCCAGAATTAAACAACTTAAAAGAAATCAAGATCCTTAAACGTGGAGAAGGTGGAAATGTTATAACTATAAGCTATATCTTTGAAAATGCAGAAGTTCAGCTTTCTGGTGACGGAAATATTAGACCTTCTATAAAGTGTTTAGATGAATATGCAGAAAAGCCTATATTTCTATACGATGCTAAAGATAAGGCTAGATCCAATTTTGGTTCCTTACCTTCCTCCTTCTTTGCAGTAGAGAAAAAGGATAATAATTTCATAATCTATGGCGGAGGCTTTGGTCACGGTGTAGGAATGAGCCAATACGGCGCTGTAGAAATGGGTAAAAAAGGTGAAAAGTACGATACAATTTTAAACACCTTTTATAAAGGGATAACTATAGAATCTATATACTAAGGCTATTCCCTTTAACAGTCTCTAATAGCCAATAAAATCAAAATAATAAAGACCCTTTTGGGTCTTTATTATTTTGGAAGCTAAAGCACGAACTCTATTCTATCTAGTTTTGCTATAATTTTTACATCCTTAATATAGGCCGTTTCGGTTCTAACACTACTTCTATTGCTTATGAGTAAAAGCTTGCTACTATCTAGTTTTTTAATTTGTCTTATTACTCTTTCTCCCTGATACTCAATTAAGCAAAAAGCATTATTCTCAGCTTCGCTAGTGTAATGAGCAAAGGCTATATCACCTTTAGCTATCCTAAAACCAATCATATCATCATCCATTACCTGTATGTAAAACACCTTATCTTGCGCGTATCCCTCTATTTTATTGTTTTGTATAGGCATAAGCTTAGTAGTTATTACCTTGCTTAAATTATAGTCATATACTGGAACAGACTTTAAAACTGAGGCAAAAGCGCTACTCCAAGTATCATTAATCTCCGTAGTCTTTTTAGGGACAGCTTCTATCTTCTTTAAAGGAGTTCTTTCTGGAGCATTATTATATACATCTTCTATACTTTCTACTTCAACGGACATAGAAATGTCATTTATATCCTTGTTAAATATTTTAGATACCCTATTAATCATACTTTCATTGATTATTTTACGGCCTAGCTCCACATCATTAATAAAGCTTTCAGATACACCTAGCTTTTTAGCAAGAGCCTTCTGACTCATTCCTGCTTCTATCCTTAAGCTCTTGATCTTTTCTGCTACTCTACTCACCTATTGTCCCTCATTTCTGTTCTGTCTCTTTCTAAAATACTCTCTTTCTTCTATAAGATGCTCAATCAAATATGCAAAGGTCCATTCTTTAGAAGTTGGTGTAACTATTGCAAAAATAGGCTGACCACCTAGACTTGCTCTTATAGCTCTTATAGAATTCTCCAACTCATCATCACTAAAATTGTTGAATAAAACAACCTTTTCCTTAGGTAAAGGCTTAGCTTCCCCCTCTACGTGAGGGCCTTCAATTAAAGTTCTTAGGGTCATAGAAGTCATTGTATCTGTAATTTCTATAACCTTTTCCAAACCTTCTTTATCATTAATTTGCTGCAATACTTCCTTTTCATTTTCATTAAATCCATAAATAAGTAGGCACTTGTTGTTATCCAAGCCTTTCACCCCTCTTCTATTAAATCTTCTCTGGGTCCCCAATTTCTTCACCAAAGGTATCTACAGTTATACTTTCTATAACCTGGTCCTCATAAGGTTTATCCCATCTATCTCTAGCTACAGAAACAATTCTGTCCGCTACTTCCATTCCCTCTATAACTTTACCAAAGGCAGCATACTGGCCATCTAAGTGAGGCGCATCTGCAACCATTATAAAAAATTGACTACCAGCAGAATTAGGATTCATAGCTCTTGCCATGGATAAGACTCCTCTAGTATGTTTTAAATCATTGTTAAAACCATTGGCTTTAAATTCACCCTTTATGCTGTATCCTGGACCTCCTGTACCATTTCCTTCTGGGTCTCCCCCTTGAATCATAAAGCCCGGTATAACTCTGTGAAATATTAAACCATCATAAAAACCTTTTTTGCAGAGACTAACAAAATTTTTAACGGTATTGGGTGCCTTATCTTTGTACAGTTCTGCCTTAATTATACCCCCATCTTTCATCTTTATTGTTACTACTGGATTCATAATAAGTTCTCCTTTCAGCACATTTAAAAATGTATTAATTTTAATATTTCAAAGCCACCAGCAAAAATTATTGCTAAGGAATATATCATATGCTGAAGGCTCCATATGGTAATATCTCCACTTTTTTCGTAAACTAGTACTGGTAATCCAAAAATAATAGCTTGTATAATTACATTACCAGGAAAATCTACAGGTAAAAACCTACAGTATTTGCTCCAAAACATAGTGTAGATTATAAGAATGTTAGCAACAATTGCTATATATCCAAAGATTTTAATTCTACAACCGGCTAAATCATAAATATTGGCCCAAATTAAGGGCTCCATCAATCCATTAATTAATACAAAGACAAGACCACTTATCAAATATTCAAAAGCATTATTATGGCCTGGAGTATAGTAAACTATGTAAAGCCCTATGCCCAAAGCAGTGAATATAGCTATTGCTACCAATTGCTTTTTAATAGTGCTAAAGCTAATATCAAAAAGGGGAATCTTTGTACCTATAATTCCTCTTAACACTATACCACAAAAATACCAATATGCAATTATAGCTAATAATGTCAAAGGCCCCTTGTTTGCCATAGTTGTTACTGCAGCAGGAAGTGCTATTCCTACTGTCCAACCTAAGAACTGCTTTAGCCTAACATTTTGCTTAATAGCATTAATTTTTGTACTCCCAGACATACGATTCATCTCCAATTTATTTCCATATATCTAAAAAACATTATATCTCATTTTTAAATCTATTGGAATATTGGCTGCAGTGAATTAAGCAAAAGAAATTCAGCCCTTAGACTGAATTTCTAGCATAATCATCACTTTTTACCTTTATATATCCAACAAGTTCTTTTTGTAGGCAGAATAGATCTCTCTTAGCACCTTCATCTTTGCATCCATCTCAAGCTGAAGCTCTGAAACCTTGTCATAATCCCCTGCCTCAGAAGCTTCCTTTATTCTTGTAAACAGACTCTTAATAGTATAAGTATCTTTCATAAGATATTTTCTTAATTCATTAATAGTCATCCAATTAGAAACATCCAAATCCAAGGCATTATCAGGACAATGAAGTCTCTTAAAGCTTCTTATTTCATCCATGTAATTATGAATTATTCTATTATTTATTTCTGTAATCCAGCGTCTTTCAACGGCTAACCTATAGCTATTTATTATTTTGTCAGTGAAAACGTCTCCCTGTTTTAATACCTCCAGTTTCTCAGGATACTTTGAAAAGGCAGATATATTCTCGTATACAGTAGCAGGAGCTTTACCAAAATATGCTGTTCTCTCCTCTTCTGTAAAAAATTCAAAAACATCTTCCTCTGATCTATAGGCCCTATCCTTTTCTAGATAATCTGCATCTTCTCCTGGTTTCTTTGAAAGTTCCTTGAGAAGATCATCTTCAGTTTTATTATTTAGTAATGCATATTTTATTCCGTCTATCATAGCTAAGTATATGGTGGCAACACATAAGTAAGTATTAGTATGAGGATTAGGAGCTCTTAATTCAAATCTAGTAGAATAAGGATTAGCTAAATCTCTTATAAGTCCAAGCAGTATGGTTCTGTTTCTTGAAGGTTCCTCTATGCTGTGTCCTAAGGAAGTTACTATGCAAACAGGGGCTTCAAAACCTGGTTTTAATCTTCTTAAGGAATCATTTGTGGCAGATACAAAGGGATTAATAACTTCGTAATTCTTTAAAACTCCCATAGCTGCTGCATAGCCAAATACACTTAAGAAATGCTTCTTTGTAGCAGTAAAGAGGTTTATCATCTTTCCATTTTTAAGCTTCAAAGCTATACCTACATGAGTATGTTTACCACTTCCAGCTACTCCATCAATAGGCTTAGCCATAAAGGTAACGTCTAACCCATTTGCTCTAAATACCTCTTTTATAAGAATTCTAACCTGTAAATCGTTATCCGCTGCCTGAATAGCATCGGAGTACTTCCAATCAATTTCCAACTGCTCCATAATATGAGTTAAGCTTCCGGTCTCAGTAAGGGAGGACTTTACTCCACCTACTTCCTTATGCCCCATCTCTGGCTCTAAGCCGTATCTGTCCATAAGATCTAGGCATTGTTCTAAGGCTGTTCGAACGCTACCCTTTGTTCTCTTCCAGTACTGCTCCTGAAGCATTTGTGAAGTAGAAAGCGCCTCTAGTTCAGCCTCATCATTTGGGGTCTTAACCCAAAATTCTAGCTCTGTAGCTGAAGTAGCCACTACCTTTTCAATATCCTCCACCTTTATGCCATAATCCTTAAGAGCTTCAGGATGTGCTTTTAACAACTCAAATAGAGTTTTTTCAAAATATTCTATAGAACTCTTTAAGATATATCTTGAATCTACCGCCCGTCCTTCATGTATCAAAAAACAAGGTATTCTAAGAGTTCCTACCGGCTTTCCTGTCTCTTCATCTATATTTTCAAAATTATAACTTACAAACCAATCTGCGTCCGGATCTGCCACCATATCTAATTTTGCATTATTTATTGTAGCTATACCTGGTAGCACCACTGATGAACCATCCGTCTGAATAGCTCCTTCAAAAAAGGTATTAATATCTTCTAGAAATAACTTGACTGGAATTCTTTCATCAGTGTCATTACCAGATAAATCAATACCAACTAATGATACAAACTTTATTTCTCTATGCTCTTCCAAAAGTTTGGTGATTTCTTCAACAGAATGCTTATCCTTCGGAATTTTAAAAAGTAAATCTTTCAACATCCTAATACCCCCATACAATTAAACTATTTTTTCTTCATGTTACCTACAATTATATACAGAATAACAGAAATAACTCTTTATTTCAAAGCTTTATTCCCTACCTTTTCTATTTTATTGTTTTTTTATTTGTAATCGTTTCACTTTATTAATTTATAATCTTTTATTTGCAAAACAATCCTTAAATTAACAATCCATCAAAATCCATCCTAATAGTTATCAAATTTATTTTTAAAAGCTTTTATGCTAAAATATAAATATCTTAATAATTACCTATTTCACGGAGTGATAATATGAGCAATTTGATTAATGTAAAGAAAGAGGCTCCCATAGGCTTTTTTGATTCAGGTATTGGGGGCTTAAGCGTTTTAAGGGAGGCAATTAAATTATTGCCTAGAGAAAATTTTATTTACTTTGGAGATTCAAAAAATGCACCTTATGGTACAAAGACTGTAGATGAAATAAAAAGACTATCTTATGCAGCTGCGGATTTTTTATTAGGTAAAGGTGTTAAAGCTATAGTTATAGCTTGCAATACTGCTACTAGTGCTGCAGCTTCTGATTTACGTAGCACCTATCCAGAAATACCTATTATTGGAATAGAGCCTGCTATAAAGCCAGCAGTACAATTGAATAGAAGAGGTAAAATTCTAATTATGGCTACACCTTTAACCATATCAGAGAAAAAATTTAATAATCTAATGAAATCCTTTGAAAATACCTCAGAAATCATTCCTATACCTTGTGCAGGCTTGGCAGAATTAATTGAAAGCGGTAATATAGAAAGTCTTGAAATAAGGCGATTTCTAGAAATCAAATTAAAACCTTACCTAAGTTTTGATATTTCCACAATTGTATTAGGTTGTACCCATTACCCCTTTATTAAAGATCACTTATCAGCTATAGTAGGTGAAGACATCCCAATTATAGACGGAAGCTTTGGAACAGCAAAACAGCTTAGACGACTACTAATCCAAAAGGATCTTATAAATGAAAGTATAGAGGCAGGAAAAATAGAAATTTTTAACTCTCTAGCAGACTCAAAAATAATCGATCTAAGCTACAGATTGTTAAAACAATAACATTTTATTAAAAAAATAATTAATTTTTTGACGTATATGATAAGCTTTTCATAGGTAGTTATATGTAATTTAGAACTCTGTTACATAAGTGAAGCTCCCTCGTAACCCTTTATTTTATTAGTATAAACAAGGTTAATTTCTACTGTTTCACTTCCACAGGCCTAACTGTATTAATACAGTTAGGCCTGTTTGCTAATTTAAAAAACACTCGTTAAATAGTTGACAATCTTTTAGCTAGCTGATATATTATAAGTAAGATATCCAGTTTCGAAGTTGAATTTAAACTAAAAGCAAAAAAGCTGTTGAAATTGGTTCTTCCCTTAATTTTTTTAGATATCCATAGATCAGTGGAATTTAATAGTTCAAGTTGGATATCCTATTAATTAAGATAAGTTGTTAGAAAATTTAATTAATTAAAGGAGAGCGAAAACAATGGAAGCAATAAAAGTTACTGATGTTATAGAACAAAATCTTAATATGGAAGATGCTATAGTTCTAAGAGACATTATCGAAAACTCTATAGAAGATAAGGTTGTACTTGACTTTTCTGGAATTATGAGAGTGCCAACAACCTTCTTGTGTTGTCTATTAACAGACCTAATCAACAAATATGGTAGAGACTATATTGCTTCACACATACAAGTAAAAAATCTAAATAACATCTCTGATTACAATAGAGTATTATTAGGAACTGCTTTCTTAGATGGTACAGCAAAAAATACTGCATTCAATTAAATCTTATGGGACCTTGTTACAAAGGTCCCTATTTATTTTATTATGTTGATTTTTTCCTCTCCCTTGTAGATAATAATATTAACTGGACTAATGTTCTGGAATTTATAATAAGTACTCATGGAGGTTTTACATATGAAATACTCTCTGGAAAGCATTGAAGAATTACTATCTCCATTAAAGGATATGAAAGAGATAGATTTAACAGATATCCCCTGTTTGGACTTATACATGGATCAAGTTACTACCCTTTTTGATGATAGATTGTCTCCTCAGAAAAGAAACGAAGAAGATGTAGTGTTAACAAAGACAATGATTAATAATTATGCAAAGGCAAAGATACTTCCACCTATAAAAAATAAGAAATATAATAAACAGCAAATTATTCTTTTAATACTAATCTATAACTTAAAACAGATTCTATCTTTAGAAGATATAAAATATATCTTTACTCCCATTTTAAATAAGCTTTCTGAAAATCCTTCTGAAACAGAATTTCTTGATGAACTTTATAAAAAGTTTCTTGCCGAAAAAAAGAAATTAAGCAATTTAATAGTCGATGATTTTATAAATAAGTTAAAAGACTCTGAAATTAACTCTTCAGATTCTGAAGATAATATACTAGATTTACTTATGAAAGTATTTGTATTAGTAGGCTGTGCTAGCATTCAAAAAAGAATGGCAGAAAAAATAATAGATACATATTTTAAAAACAAAGAAAAGCCATAGAAAATTTCTATGGCTTTCGACATTTGCAAGCAAATTGATTCAAATAACTAGCATACACTTCCAGGGAGTAGTATAATATAATTACAATAAATTCATGAGGTGTATAATTATGCGACTAGTTCCTATAGAATGTGTGCGTGAAGGTTCTATACTAGCTAGAACTCTTTTCGACGATGACGGACGAATATTACTAAAGGAAGGGGTTAAGCTAACTAGGAATATTATTAACCGAATTGCCTCTATAAAAATTTATTCGGTATATATTATAGATGAATATAGCACAAAGGAAATAGAAGATGTAATAAAACCAGAGATTAGACAGAAAGCTGTTTCAAAACTGAAAGAAACCTTTCTTAGCATAGAAAAATTTATACCTTCAGAGGACAATGATGCAATCCAGTCAAAGACTCAATTAAATAATTTTATAAAAGAAAGGCAAGCTTTTTTTGACAATATTGTAGAAATAGCAAATAGTTTAATGGAAGAAATATTCTCAAAAAAAAACCTTCTAGTTAATCTAGTTGATATAAAAAGCATGGATAATTATACCTATCAACATTGCGTAAATGTGGCTGTACTTTCCCTTATATTAGGAATCAACTTAGGTCTTAATAAAATTGAGCTGAGGGATTTATGTATAGGAGCTTTAATTCATGATATAGGAAAAATTCTTACTCCAAAATCTATATTACTAAAAGAAAGCGATCTTACAGATTCAGAGTTTGCAATAATGAAAGAACATACAATAAAGGGCTTTGAGTATGCAAAAAATATTCCAGAAATTTCTGCCATAGTAAGAACAATTATTCTTGAACATCATGAAAGATACGATGGTACTGGTTATCCTAATGGAAAAAAGGCCGAAGAGATTCATAAGTTTAGTAGAATTGTATCAATTGCAGATGTATATGATGCACTAACTTCTGATAGACCTTACCGAAGAGCTTTAAGTCCCAGTGAAGCACTAGAATATATAATGGCCGGCGGAGATAGTCAATTTGATTTCGATATGGTAAAAACCTTCGCTCATCTTATAGTTCCTTATCCAGAAGGAACTTTAGTGGCTCTTAGCACTGGAGAATATGGAATAGTAGAAGAGGTTTGTCACAATTATCCTTTACGACCTAAAGTTAAAATTATAAAAAGTAAGGCTCCAGAAAAAATTAACACCACAATAAATTTGATTGAGTGTATGGATATTGTAATAAAAGATTATGTTTACAATATAGAATAAAAGAAAGACCTAATTTCTAATTAGTTATTTGTCAGAAATTGGGTCTTTTATATTTTTACTTATAATGATATTACATCTCCATAATATATTTCATATTTATAAATGTCGCTATTAATAAAAGGATTATTGTTTGCAATATAATCCGCTTCTTCTAAATCTCTGGCTCTAAAAATCATTGTCCCTCCATTTTTATTAAGGGTTCCCGCACAAAATAAGAACTTATGGAAATTACTTTTATCCATTGACACAGCATACTCTTTATCTTTCTTTGGCGCCTTATAATTGATTTTTACAAATAAACCATCTTTCTTTGTCATGTTTTCCACCTTCCAACCTTTCCTGTTTATAGTTTATCGAACATTTGTTCTATAGTCAATACTTTTTTTCATTTTGTCTAATAAAATTCTCTTTCACTTTATTAATATTATCCATTCTTCTAATTTATAACTAAAATTGCTATAATGTATTAGCCAATATTTTAGGCTAAATTTTTCAGTTATTTTTCATTGAAATAAATTATTAGGAAGGTGATTACTTGAAAATAATCTGTGCCGGAGATAGCTTAACTTATGGCTACGGGGTAAGAGAAAATGAATGTTGGGTAAGCCTATTGCAAGCTAATAGTAGCCATGAAATTATTAATAAAGGTGTAAATGGAGATACTACCTCTTCCTTACTTAATCGTTCCTATGAGGATATTTTATCTTTGAAACCCTGTTATGCAATTATCATGTGTGGAACAAACGATTTTTTGATGGGATCTTCCCTAAATAGAACCTTTGATAATATAAAACTATTATATGAAGAAATGATAAATAGCTCTATTAAAGTAATACTAATGACTCCCCCTCCTGTTTTTTCAGACTTTGCAAAGGAACGTTGGAGTAGTTTTATTGATTATACTAAAGTAAATTTAAAAATAAAGGAATTAGGAGAGCTTATTAAAGATTTTAGTATTGCCAATGACATTAAAAGTATAAATTTATTCAAATTTTTTGAGAAGTACCAGAATGAATTTAATAATCTATTTTCAGATGGAATTCATCTAACTGCTAAAGGCCATCTTCTTATTTATAATAACCTAGAAAATTTAAAACTATTGCATTAATAAAAAGAAAAAGTAAATCCCTAAAAAGAATTTACTTTTTCTTTTTAAATTTGTGATTGTAAAATCTAACTATTGGCCACTAATTCATTATACTTCTTTAAAACCGCATCAAATTCCTTACCAGCACCAACAGATTCATATTCTTCAAACTTTCCCTTCACTGTTACCCTGTAAGCGTAAGCCAAATTTGAATCCTCTGGCGCTACTATAACATAGTGCTTATTAGCTATATCTATTCTCTCCAAAATTTCAAGTTTTTCTTGTTTTCCATTGTCCATGGTAACTGTTATATACTTCACGGGAAAACCTCCCATCATTTTTTATTTATTAAAGAGGGAACTATTTGTTCCCCCTCATTAGAAACTATAATCTGCTTTCAAAATCCTGAACCATTCTTCTAACCATTTCTCCGCCAACATATCCATTTTGTCTAGATGTTAACTCACCTTTGTCAATTTCATCGTAATTAGAGATACCGAGTTCACTAGCAATTTCCACCTTAAATCTGTCTAGCCCTGCTCTTGCTGATGGTACTAAAACTCTATTATTTTTACTTGCCATTCTCGATTCCTCCTTTTACTTTCTTTTTGCAAACCTTAATTTCTGTTTGCATTATTATTTTGTGCAATAGGCTATATAATAACCTATAAAATTTTGTCCAAGCAGACCACAAAGTATCTTGAATGGCTAGCTTTAGCAAAGAGGACTCATTTTTTAAGTTGTTATGTACACCCGATCTAAGGTGGAATGTATCTTTTCAAACAGCAAACCAACACAGCACCATACTGGGAAGTAATCCAGCCTAATAACTCCGTTCAATGATAATGGATTACCACTATAATCCCATGGACAGCATCCTATTAAATATCTAAGGAATATACCACTTACATACTCTGTTAATAAAATTAAAATACCATATACACCTCCTCTTAAAATAAATGGCATATTCCTTAACTTTGTTTGAATTGGCTCAAGAAAAACTGCAGATCCATAAATAGGAAACATCCATATATAAGTTGTTCCAGATAATTTGATGTCTCCATTTAGAAGAGCTCCAAGTCCAGTCCAGATTACTTCCATACATAATCCAACAAATCCGTAAAAAATAAATCTTTTAAACATAAAAATATTATTTGTTTTTTTCAAATATATATACTATGTGGAATAAAATCTTATTTAGGTGTTGCTTATGAAAAGATTTAAGATTATATGGAAAAAATTTTCTTTTTTGATTCTTTTTTTCTTATTAATTATAAGTATCTTCAATCCAATATGGGCTATTTCCGCTTCTCTTTGCATGATATGTCCCCTTATAATTTCCTTTTTTAAGGGCCGGTATTGGTGTGGTAATTTATGTCCAAGAGGCAGCTTCTATGATAATATTCTGGCTAAAGTTAGTAATCATAAATCTGTACCCTGGCTATTAAGATCAAAACTTTTTAGATATCCTATGGTTGTTCTTATGCTATCTATATTTTTTAAGGGTATTGTACATAGTAATGGGGACTTAAAAAAAATAGGTTTAGTCTTTTATAGAATGATTGCTTTGACAAGCTTCCTAGGAATCATTCTAGCTTTTGCTTTTAACGAAAGAAGCTGGTGCAATTTTTGTCCCATGGGGACATTATCCAGCCTAATATGTCAATTAAATAATAATAGAAGCAGCTTAAAGGTTCACAATAACTGTGTTTCCTGCAAGTTTTGCGCAAAAATATGCCCTATGAGTATTAGCCCTTACCGCTTTAAAGGTTGCAACTTAACCCATCCTGACTGCATACAGTGCGATAGATGCATGAAAATCTGTCCTAAAAATTCTATTAAAGAATAGTTAAAAAGCAAAATGGAGGCCCTTAGGTCTCCATTTATGTAATATAAAAAAGTTTAAATACTATTCAAAATCCTTATATAGTAAGCTAGGTTGAACTCCTGTATTTCCTTGATATTTACCGCTTTTGTATTCATAATATTCACCATGAATATCATGATAGTAGATCTGACAGATCTCCACATTAGGATATATTCTTATTGGTTGAACACAAAAGATTTCTAAAGTCCAATAACCTTTAAAACCTACATCTCCAAAACCGGCAGTAACATGTATAAATAGTCCCAATCTGCCTATGGAGGAACGACCTTCTAACATAGGTATAAAGTTCTTTGTAGCTGTATATTCAACAGTTCTACCTAGATAAAGCCTTCCAGGCTCCAGCAATAAACCTTCTTCAGGTATGGTTATAGTCTTATATTTATTAGGTTTTTTCATATCTAAAACCTCTTCTTCATAAACAAGCAACTCATTATGCAATCTTAAATTATAACTGTTGGGATTTAATTGATTCTCATTAAAAGGTTCTATTATTATATCTTTCCCAATATTTTTAGCTATTTCTCTTCCTGATAATATCATCTTGCAACACCTCTTAATCCTTTTATGAATGTTTAACTTTAGTTAAAGCAAAAAAACATATATTGTATTAACCTTACACTTAATTTTAAAGCCTCAATATATTTAGATTATAAACTAAGTAAAATGTGATTACAATTGTCCCTTATATAGACAAAAGGCTTTTGCTCTAGTATTTCTAGGGCAAAAGCCTCTTTTTAATCTAGTAAATCCTTTATTCCAACGCCATTAATAATAGGCAATACATTAATAACCGGAGTTTCATAAGGATGAACTTTAAGTATAGTTTGCATTGTTTCTTTAGCCAATTCTCTTCTAGAAGAAAACTCTACCTTACACTCCTCAGCCTGGCATAGCTCTCCTACCCTTCCATTAAAGGGATCTGCTCCTTCTAAAGGTCGCCAGTATCCTGTAACCTTAGTAACAGACATACAGCTATCATAATTACCTCCAATGGTGAGAGCTCCAATTTCATTTAAAGCCTGCCGAAGTTTATCTACATACTCTTCTGGTATAAAAACCTCAAATTTAACAAATTGGAAATCCACAAACTATCACCCTTACTTTTCACTTAATTCTAAGAACTTCTCAATATCTTCCTCAATAGTCTTTAAGGAGCTTCTCCAGAAGTCCCTATTGCGTACGTCTATGTTCATAAGCTTTGTAACATCAGCAATCTTATTTTTACCGGTTACACTCAAAAGCCTATCATAATCCTTGGCAAAATCCTTACCTCTCTTTAGATACTCTGCATAAAGACCCTTAGCAAATAGTAAACCAAAGGCATAAGGGAAGTTATAGAAGTTAGAATTTGCATAGTAATAATGTGGCTTAGGTATCCACATATATGGATGTAGACAATCTTGATCTAGTCCATCTCCATAGGCTTCCTTTTGAGCTCTAAGCATTATGTCATTTAATTCTTCAGCAGTTAATGAACTTTCCTTTCTTCTTTCAAATACTTCACTTTCAAATAAGAATCTGCTATATATATCTACAATTACTTGACCGCAATCGCTTATCTCAGTTTCTAGAATAAAGAAGGCTTCATCCTTGGAAGCATTTTTAATAGCTGCTTTCTTAATTATAGTTTCGCAGAAGGTAGATGCAGTTTCAGCAATAGGCATTGGATAGTCGCTATTTAATATACTTTCCTTCATTAGACACTCACCGTGATAACCGTGTCCTAATTCATGGGCCATAGTTACTACATCAGTAAAGTTGCCTCCGTAATTTAGCATTATTCTACTTTCACCAATAGCATGTATATTCTCACAGAAGGCTCCTCCTACCTTTCCTTCTCTTGGCATAACATCTATCCAGTTGTTATCCATGGCCTTCTGAGCAAAGTCTGCTAAACTATCGCTAAAGGTTCTAAAATTATCTACTACAAACTTCTTACCTTCTTCATAAGGGAAAGGCATATCTGCATTGCCTACCGGTGCAAATAAGTCATAGAATGCAAGACCTTTGCTGCTACCCATTAACTCTCCTTTTCTTTTATAGTATTTTCTAAAGGCAGGCAAGCTTTCTTTCATAGCCGTAAGCATAGCATCTAAGGTTTCCTTATCCATTCTGGAATTTACCAAAGTTTCATGCAAAGGAGACTCATAACCTCTCATTTCACATACAGTTATAACTTCTCCCTTTATACCATTAAGACATGCAGCTACTGTATCCTGGATTTTACTATAAGAAGCCAATTCAGCTTCATATGCTTTCTTTCTTAAGTCTCTATCCTTTTCATAAGCCATATTTCTTATAACACTTAATGGTAATTGCTTCTTTTCACCATCTAACTCAATATCAACCTTTAAAGTGGAAGTTACTAAATCCTTTAATTTAGACCAAGCATTTGAACCAGTATTTCTCATTTTCGCTATAACTGCTTCTTCTGCATTGCTTAATAAATACTTGCTCTGTTCAACAATCTCCATAAGATGGAATCTATGTTCTGATAGTATGCTTGAAGATTCAATAAGCTTTTCTATATCAGGTATTCCACCAATCCATCTCTTAAGCTTAGCCTTATGCTCTGCTGTAGTAGCAATTTTAGCCTGAAGTATTTCTGAACTTTTAAGTGCAGCCTTATTTTTTGTATCTACACTTAAAGTTAATTCTGAAAAATCGTAAAGCTTGCTAATAAGCTTTGCTCCACCGCTTTCTATTTCTATATACTGCTCTAATTTTTTTACTGCATCATTATAATTATCAGTAATAGAATCTACCCAAGTCTTATATTCCTCAATATAAGCATCCAAGGCCACCATATCCTTCTTAAACTCCTCACTATCAAAGGAAGGATATAACTCCTTTAAACTCCATTCATATTCCATAACATTTCTACCTCCTTTTAGTACGGTCCATATATATTTTCTAATAAACTAAATTATACACCAACTTTTTGGCAAGCGATAAACATAATTTTCAAGTAAATAAAAAAACTGCTGTACCAGCCTACTCAGTACAACAGTTTTTAATTTATTAAAGGCCATTGCAGATTTCTTTTAGCCATTCACCACAGTACCTCCATTAACATGAATGGTTTGGCCAGTTATATAAGAGGAATCATTAGAAGCCAGGAATACATAAGCTGCCGCCAATTCCACCGGTTGACCGGCTCTTCCCATAGGAGTATTGCTGCCAAACTTTGCAGTGTCCTGTTCATTGAAGGAGGCTGGGATTAAAGGTGTCCATATGGGACCAGGCGCCACTGCATTCACACGAATATTTCTTGAAGCTAGATTTGTGGAAAGAGACCGGGTGAAAGAGGTTATAGCTCCTTTTGTTGCAGAATAATCAATTAAATCCTGACTTCCCTTGTAAGCTGTAATAGATGAAGTATTTATTATGCAACTACCAGGCTTTAAGTGGGGCAATACTGCCTTTGTAAGATAAAAGACAGAAAACACATTAGTTCTGAATATTCTCTCCAATTGCTCCTTTGTAATATCCTCAAGCTTAGTTTGAACATGTTGCTCTGCTGCATTATTAACCAATATATCAATTTTACCAAATGCCTTTATAACCTTATTCACAGCATCAATGCAAAACTGCTCATCTCCGATATCTCCCGGCAAGAGCATGCACTTTCTTCCAATTTTATCTATAAGAGCTTTAGTTTCCTCTGCATCCTCAGTCTCATTTAAATATAAAATAGCTAGGTCTGCCCCTTCCTTTGCAAAGGCCAATGCCACAGCCCTTCCTATCCCACTATCTCCACCGGTAATTATAGCAGTCTTACCCTGTAATCTACCAGATGGAAGGCCATACATAGGATCTTCAAATATAGGTCTGGGATTCATATTCTTTTCAATGCCAGGCTGCTTATCCTGTTTTTGAGCTGGAAAAGCCTTAGGATAATTAGCCCCAGGGAAATTACTTTCCATATACAAACCTCCATAAAAGTATTTATAGAAAGAAAGTTACTTCATTAAAGAAGTAGCTTCTACTTCAAGAATATTTTTTCCCTAACCTCATTCTTATATGTGCTAAATATTTTTATATTTCTTTTCATGTTCCAAGAGCCATTGCTTTCTCCAAATCCCCCAAGCATAGCCTACTAGCTTTCCCTTGCTTCCTACTACCCTATGGCAGGGAATAATGATACTTATCGGATTCTTGCCATTAGTGCTACCTACCGCTCTTATCGCCTTTTCATTACCTATTTTCTCTGCAATATATTTATAGGTTACTGTTTCCCCATAAGGAATTTTAGTAAGCTCCTCCCATACCTTCTTTTGAAATTCAGTACCTCTTAAAAAATATTTTATGCTAAAGTTTTTTCTCTTACCTGAAAAATAATCTTCCAATTGAGCTATACACTCTTTTATTACCTTTGGATACTCTCCTTCATTGATTTCTATCTGCTCTGTAAAGTCTAAAGCTAATATTTCATTCTCATCACCTACCACTCTTATATTGCCTATAGGTGACTTGTAATAATAAATATACTCTCTCATTCTATCTATTTACCCTATACCTTCCACGCTCATATTGCTTTGGCCAAGGCACTTCTACCTGCAATTCTGAAGCAGCTTTCAAAGGCCAATATGGATTTCTAAGCAATTCCCTTCCTAGGAATATCATATCTGCTTTCTCTTTAGCCAGCACTCCTTCACATTCCTCCGATGTTGTTAATAATCCTCCTGCCATAACTGCTAATCCAGTAATTTTCTTTATTTTTTCTGCAAATTCTACTTGATAGCCAGGAAAAGCCTTTGGAACTACATTTACTACGCCTCCAGAGCTTACATTTACCATATCCACTCCTAAGTCCTTTACTAAATTTAGGATTGCCCCTAAGTCCTCGGGATGGTTGCCTCCCTCTTCATAATCTTCTGCTGAAACCCTAACTATTATAGGCTTTTTCCACACACTTCTTACTGCCTCTATTATTCTTCTTAAAAATCTGCTTCTATTTTCTAAACTACCGCCATATTCATCTTCTCTCTTATTAGTTAAAGGGGATAAAAATTCATTAATCAAATATCCATGAGCAGCATGAATTTCCACTACTTCATAGCCTGCCTTCAAAGCTCTTTCTGCTGCTTTTTTAAAAGACTGTACAACCCTCTCTATATCCTCTAATTTCATCTCTTCTGGTACCTTGTAATCATTACTGTAAGCAATGGCACTAGGTGCTATTACCGGTTCATAAAAGACTTCCGATTTTCTTCCCGCATGGGCAAGCTGTATAGCTGGTACCGCTCCATTGTCTTTTATGCACTTTGTAATTCTTTTTAGTCCCTCTATATGTTCATCCTTCCAAATTCCTAAATCTCTATCAGATATTCTACCACAGCTCTCTACCGCAGTAGCCTCCTGAATAATAAGTCCTGTACCACCTATAGCTCTAGTAGCATAATGAATCACATGCCAATCTTCCACCATTCCATCCTTACCAGCACTGTACATACACATTGGTGCCATAGCTATTCTATTTTTTATAGTCAATCCATTAATCTTTATATCTTCAAATAACTTAGCCATATTGTTATCTCCTTTTCTATATAAAACTTTGCTATACTTAAGGTAATACTTATATTATATCATAGTACCTTTTTTCTAATTTATTTTTAATCTTTCCCTTAATTTATTTTAATATGAATGCTTTATCATACTATAAATAAATCAGCTTCAAATATTTATCCAGAACTACAAAATCAATTTGCTTTCCACGCATCACACCAACTAGGAACTCCTATTTCAGTATTCCAAGAAATTAAAAAATAATTTTTTAGCTAAAAAAATTGCTGCAATTTCTTAAATTGCAGCAATTTCTGATTTTATAATCACCTTGTCATCTACTACATCAACAGTAACCTCTGAGCCTTCCTTTATCTTTTTCATTAAGTATGCATCGGTAATT
>Ga0209537_1000455_pt1 | contig 49706 bp, 43 predicted proteins | sample BioPla4DNA1_FD_187698 | JGI IMG/M metagenome (GOLD analysis project Ga0209537, IMG submission 187698) | Biogas fermentation microbial communities from Germany - Plant 4 DNA1 (SPAdes) (version 2) | ecosystem: Engineered > Bioreactor > Anaerobic > Digestate | place: Bielefeld, North... | reverse complement strand
AGTGTCAGCCGGAAAAGGAGTAAATTGAGCATGCTCATAGATTTTACCTGATTTGTCTAATGCATCCAATGTGATGATGCCATTAGTAAATGGATGATATGAATATTCATTATTGCAAAATGCTGTGCTATCTGTAAAAAATCTACTTGGGGGGAAACCATAATGATTAGCTAAATCAATTACAACAGGTAATTTTAATTGATTAATAGATTTATTGTCAATTTCGTCTTTAGATATTTTATAATTAATTAGATAAGGATTATAATTAAGTGGAGTTAAGTACTCCTGAGCAAAAATCATATTAGATAAAACCATCAATAAAATTAGATTTAATATTTTTCTCATTTAGGATTAATTTTAATTATTTAACAAAATTAGAAAAGAATTTTTTAATAAAAAATTATTCAAAAGTAAAAACGATCCAAAAAATTTTTGATTTTATATATTGTAAATTTTTGTCAAAAACAGTCCCTCTACGAGTTGTAATGTCATTTAAGCCATAGGCCATTCTAAGCTCTATACCAAATTTAAAATATTTCAAATAAAAATCTGTACCACCACCAATGATAAATTGAAAGTTATGTGGATTAATTTTTAAAAGTTCTATATTATCCTCCTTTTTTTTAGATTGAGAAGCTAGATCTATGCTATATTGAGCTCCAGCTAAAGCATATGCTCTAAAATTTGTCAATCTATCAGTTTTATATTTTAAATATAGAGGAAAATCTAATAAAGTAGATTCAGCAGTTTTAGTAACAGTCTCGATAGAACCATCAGGTTGTCTGAGGGTGAAATCAATTTTTCTAGTGCCAAAAGAAAGACCAGGAATAAATCTAAGATTAAGATGAGAAGCTAAACGAATATCTGCGGTAATGCCAATTTCAAAGCCACTTTGTGGCTTAGGAACAGCAGTTAAAAGAGTATCATTGGGTTTCACTTTAGTACTAAAAGACATACTATTGAGTCCTAATATAAAACCAAAATGTATAGGTTTCATATCAAAAGTAACAAGATTCATCATACTCTCATTCTGAGCATAACTAGTGATAAGTAAAATAGAAAGTAAAATAGTAATGCTTATTCTTTTCATAAATATTTAAACGCAAAATTAAAATTATTATTGTAAATAAATAGACATAGTAATAAAAAGCTAATTATTGATTTTCATATTCAACTTGTCAGCTTTATAAGCTAGATAAAAATACCATATACCAGTAAAAATGTAAACAACAGATTGTACAATAGTATATGCTATTAATATTTTAGCAAAAGAATAGCCTAACACAGCCATTATAATAATAGTGCCTAAGCTCAATACATAATTAACAACAGCAAAAACGAAATCTAATTCTTGTTTATCTACTACTAAAGGCAATGAATTAACAGGTAAAATAAGAAAATAGAAAAACATTGACAAAACATAATATTGAGCATATACACCAGCCTGAGACCATTGATCACCCAAATAAAATGTAAAAAGTACTCTACCACCTAAACCAATAATTAAAAGAAATGGTAAAGCAAATAAAAGTGTTGTTTTTAAATTTTTTAAAAACAATTTTTGAAGGCTATTTTTATCATGATAAGTCTGAGCAGCATCTTTATAAAATACTTGAGATAAAGCATTGCCAATAAGCTGTATAGGTATTCTCAGATATTTAATAACAATAGAAAAAAGACCTAAGGTTTCTGCACCAAAAAAATAAGTAATAAGCCAAAAGAGAAAAAATTGTTGAGAAAAAGTATCAGCTACTGTGTGCACACTATTCACTAAAGGGAATTTTTTATATTCACAAGCTACTTTTCTAATGAGTTTAAAATTCCATAACAGTTTAAAATCAGTCTTTTGTTTAATAATAACATAAAGATAAATCATAGACAGTAATTGTCCAAAAAACCAACCATAAATTAGTCCATTCCCGCCCCACTGCCAGTAGCCCCACGCAGCAATTAAAAGCTGACCCAGAGTAGATTGTGCTATTTTACTATAAGATAAATTTTTGAATAATCCATAACGTAAACAAATATTATGAAATGTATTATAAGAGGCTACCACAAGGACTGCTAAACTAACTAACCAAATATATTGAGGTAATACTTGATCATTGTAAACTCGAGTAATAAAATCTTTTAAGAACAATAAAACATTAGATAATAAAGAAAAAATAATGATTAAAATAAAAGAAAGTGAAGCTATAGCACGAGCTTTTCTATGATTGCGAGGCAAAACTATTGCTACCTCGTACCTAAGTGCAGCTACAGAACTAATAAGCATAATCAATGCAATAAAATTAGCCTGAACAGCGAAATCTATCGGAGTAAAAATTCTAGTAATAATAGGAGCTATGAGAAAAGGTATTATTTGAGATATCACATTACCACTTAATAAAGACAAAAAATTTTTTTGACTTTTTGCCCTTTTGATAATGCTATTGTAATAGTCTTTTAAAGATGGAGCTTTCATCTATTTGTTATTAAAAAATAAGAAACTAACAGTAATTTTTTTACAAAAATAAATAAAGAAAAAATAACAAAAAAGAAAGATTAACTAATAAACATTGATTAAAATCAAATAAAAGGTTCTATTACATTTATTGTAGGTTAATTATTTAAGTTAATATTTAATTGTTTAATTGTGGTTATTAATCCACAAATGCACACAAATGAGCACAAATTATAAATTAATATTGAGGAATTTAGAAGTATAGGAATAATGAGTGATGGATTAAAGTTTTTATAAGCTAATTATTGAAAAAACTAATCTTTACCCACTCAAAACGATATAGAACCAAATAAAAAATATTTTTTGATCTATTTTAAATCTTCCCATTTAGGTAATTCATTTTTAATAATAATTTTATTAATCTGATTATCATACTTCATAAAGTACAAAGCCAAACCATTAGTCAATAGCCAATACTGAGACTTTACTGAATAATTATACTGAGCTAGCTGATAAAGAACATTTTCATTTATTGGTATATTAGGAGCTTTAACCTCGACTAAGAGCAATGGAGAAATATTACGGCTAAAAATAACAAGATCAAACCTTCTTGATTGTTTATTAATAATTATCTCGTTTTCTATTGACATTAATTCCTTAGGATAATGCAAATCATTTACTAAATAATTTATAAGAGCCTGCCTAACGTATTCCTCTGGAGTACACTTTACGAAACGCATTCTGATAATATCATAGACATAAATGACTCCATTTTTTTCAATAATTTTTAATTTATCAGTCGGAAAAATTAAATTATTAGTCTGCATTAGTAAAATTTTTATAAAATTAAGCAAAATTATTAATGAGAATATAAAAATATAGTTGTTTTTTTTTTAATTTATTAACTAAACTCCCATTTCTATTAATTTTAAATAAAGACATAATAGATGTTAAAAGCTTTTTAATTTTGATTAGCATAATTATTATTAATTTTGAAATCAGAAAAATTAGAAAAATATCAATGGAATTAAAAGCTGATAATTTAGTAAAAATATATGGCAAAAGGACAGTAGTAAAAGGAGTATCTTTTAATGTAAATCAAGGTGAAATAGTAGGCTTACTAGGACCCAATGGAGCAGGGAAAACCACTTCATTTTATATGATAGTAGGTATCATAAAACCAAACGAAGGTAAAGTATATCTGGATGATTTAGATATGACCACATACCCGATGTATCAAAGAGCAAAACTAGGTCTTGGATATTTAGCACAAGAGCCGAGTATTTTTAGAAATTTATCAGTAGAGAATAACATCCGAGTAGCATTAGAATTCACTAAATTAACACAAAAAGAGCAAAATGAAAAACTCGAACAATTATTAGATGAATTCGGGTTACAGCACATTAGAAAAAGTAAGGGAATACAACTCAGTGGTGGAGAAAGACGTAGAACAGAGATAGCTCGTTCGCTAGCTATAGATCCTAAATTTATGCTATTAGACGAACCTTTTGCTGGCATCGATCCCATAGCTGTAGAAGATATACAATCGATAATTTATAGACTAAAAACCAAAAATATTGGAATATTAATAACAGATCATAATGTTCACGAGACTTTATCAATAACTGATAGAGCATATTTACTAATCGATGGTACTATAATGAAAAGTGGTTCTGCTGAGGATTTAGCAAATGATGAAGAAGTGAGAAGGCTCTATCTAGGGACAAATTTCGAATTACGTAAATATTTTGTTTACAAAGATGAAAATAATAAGTAAAATTTTAATTTTTATATGAAAGCTTTAATAATAGGCTCAGGAGGTCGTGAACATGCAATTTTTTATAAAATTCAACAAGAATTAGGTGAAAATAATGTACTCATAACACCAGGCAACGGAGGTACTGCTAAATATGCCATCAAAAGTGATTTAAATAATTTTGAACAAATAAAAAAAATAGTATTAGAGAATAATATAGATTTGATAATTTGTGGTCCCGAACAACCATTAGCTAATGGTATAGCAGATTACTTTAATAATGATACTTCACTAAATAAAAAAATATTTATTGGACCAACACAGCAAGCAGCTAAATTAGAATCTAGCAAAACTTTTGCAAAAAAATTTATGCAAAAATATCAAATACCTACAGCAAATTTTGCAAATTTTAATCACACACAATTTGAAGAAGCTAATATTTTTCTAAATAGTTTAACCGCACCATATGTAATAAAAGCTTCTGGCCTCGCTGCTGGCAAAGGTGTAGTAATAACAAATGATATTAATGAAGCTAGAGAAACAATATCACAATTTTTTTATCAGAATGCATTAGGAGAAGCAGGTAAAGAAATTGTAATAGAAGAATTTATTGATGGTATAGAAATGAGTGCTTTCATAGCTACTAATGGCAAAGACTATGTATTACTACCAGAAGCTAAAGACTATAAAAAAATAGGCGAAGGAGATACTGGTCTAAATACAGGTGGTATGGGGTCTGTATCACCTACAAATTTATTAAATGAACCCTTGAAAGATAAAATTATTAGCAAAATAATACATCCCACATTATTTGGATTGCAAGATATGAAAATATCATTTAATGGATTTATATTCTTTGGCATAATAATAAAAAATAATGAACCATATCTGCTAGAATATAATGTGAGATTAGGTGATCCAGAAACTCAAGTTGTAATACCTAGATTTAAAACATCATTCACCGAATTATGCTTATCCATAAAAAATGAAAATCTAAATAAATATAAAATAGAAACTAATCAATTATATCATTGCTGCATCACTTTGGCATCTAAAGGATATCCAAATAATTATGAAAAAAATAAAATTATTGAAATAAAAAATGAAAAAATAGACTCTTTCATATTTCACGGAGGCACACAACTAGATAGTCACGGCAATATCGTAACATCAGGAGGAAGAGTTCTATACATAGTAGGCTATGGAGATTCACTACGAGCAGCACAATTAATGGCCTATAATGACATTAAAAAAATACACTTTGATGGAATATATTATCGAAAAGATATTGGCGATGACTTATTAAATCTTAAAAATAATTTTTAAATTTATTAAAAAATAATATTATTGCTACTTATCAATTATGCGAAATAAATCCAAAAGTATTAAACTATTTGATAAAATAATTCTAATTCTGAATATTGCTATTTCTATCATAATAATTTATCTAATTATTAACCAACCCAAAATAACATATAATTTCAAATATATATCTCCAATCAATACTTTTCCTATTATTCCTTTCATTATTACAACAATTCTAATCTTCATTATTTCATATAATAAAAAAACAAATTATACTATAAAATATATAATATCTATATTACCAACATTCACTTTACTATTAATTTTGATAAAATCAAATAATTACATTGAGCAAAGTCTTATATCATTAATATGGTTTGCATTTCAAACATTTTTACTTAAAAAAAATTATTTTAATATATACGAATTATATATTTATGGAATATTAATTTCGATATTTATATTAATAAATCCCATATTTATATTGGTACTAGTATCATTATATATAACAATATCATTTAAAGACATAATAAACATAAAAAAAATTATATCGCCCATATTAGGTTTCATAACAATGAGCATATTAATATATACGATAGATTATAACTTTTTAAATCAATACTTTTTTAATAATATAAAATTATCTCTACTAGAATGGCATTTTTCTCAAGTTTCTTACAAAATAATAGGAATAATTGTGTTTGCGCTTATCAGTTGCATTACCGTATATCCTTGGATGCAAAAACAATTGGTAAGCATAAGAAGACAAACGTGGATAATAATATTAGAAATCATAATAATAATGCTCATGACCACACTTTTACCACTAAAAAATTTTGAAAATGCGATGTTAATATATGTATGGCTTTTGTCAATGAGTTTACAAAAAATAATAATAAAAGAGGAATTAACATGGAAGAGGATAATATATCAGATGATGGTAGTAATAATAAGTGGATATTGGGTGGTAATGGATAAGGTGGTGGTGTGAGAGGAGTTAAATAAATTTTTAAATCTATATTGGATAACTTTTTAAAAATTTTTATATATTTGTAAAAAATTATTAGAATTATGAAACAGATAATCGAAGACGTAGAAGAGTATATCTCTATGGGCAAGCAAGAAAATCTCGCATTTTTAGATAATCTCTACAATCTATTATTGGAGAAAGAAGCTGATGCAGTAGATTATCAAGAGGTAAAAACTCTGAGTGCTGCTCCTCTGTGTCCCAATTGTGAAAGTAGTAATATCATCAAGAACGGCAGACAACAAGGGCAGCAACTTTATATTTGTAAAGATTGTGGTAGGAACTTTAGAGTAACTACTGGCACTTTCGTTTATAAAATTCAAAAACGTGAAAAAATGCTTGGTTACATTCGCTGCATGCTTGAAGATAAAACCTTACAACAATGTGCTGATGAGGTGGGTATAAGCTTACCAACAAGCTTTGCATGGCGACATAGGATACTAGCAGCTCTCAGGAGCTTTGATAATAATGTAAATTTTTTTGGCATTATCGAGTTGAAACAATTACTCATGGAATACTCTGAAAAAGGCAGAAGAAAGCGTAATGCAATGGACAAATTAATAGCCAAAATACGAAGACTTCAAAAAGTAGCTGTGCTAGCTACTCAAGATAGAAGTGGTAATATGCTTTTTAATGTTGTAGGCTTCCAAAAGGTAAGGCAAGCACATATAGAAAAGATATTGACAACAAAAATCTCAAAAAATGGTGTAATATGTAGTGATGACGATGAAGAATTGCGAAATATACAAGCCAAAGAACTTAGGAGAAAAGAGTTAATAAAAAATAAAAAGAGTAAAAATGATTTGTATGGATTGACAGCTATAGAGAAGCATACAGGCATATTTGTGAATTGGATAAATTATAAATTCAAAGGTGTAGCTACCAAATATCTGCAAAGCTACATAATGTGGTATATAATAAAACACAAATATTTGTTAAAGAAATTGATAGAAGATGTAGGCAGGATGCTTAATTTAGCTTCATCAGATCGGCAAGCATGGTATGTGTATATGGAGTTGAGATTAAATCCAATATTGATTTTAAAAGATTAATCTTTTACTTGCCTTTTCCACACTTTTTATAAATCCGTTTAATTAATATTCTAAAAAATCCTTTAATTTGCAAAAATTTTCATTTAAAATTATGCAACTTCTCATTTTATTACTATGAAAAGATTTAATGATAGTAATATAAAAATATTTGATGAATTAGTAGAAAAAACTCAAAAACCACTATTTCGTTTGGCTCTTAATATATTAAAAGATGAGGAGGTAGCTATGGATATAGTTCAAGATACGTATGTAAAAGCATGGGAAAATTGGTATGGGTTCAGAGCTCAGTCAGATCCTAAAACCTGGCTTTATAGAATTGCTATTAATTTATCTCTTAATCAATTAAAAAAAAAATCAAAGAATTGTAAATTTTAATAAATTTACAAATGAGAATTTAGATGATGATAATGAAAAATATACCTACGAACCAGCTGATCCAATTTCAATAGAACAATTATTAGATAGCAAAGAAAGAAATATTTTAATTAAAAAAGCTATTGATAAACTGCCTTTAAATCAAAAATTAGTTCTACAATTATTTTACTATGAAGGATTTCATTATAAAGAAGTTTCAGAAATACTAAACATAAGTGTATCTTCTGTAGAATCTTTGCTTTTCAGAGCTAGAAAAAATTTAAAAAAATATTTAGCAAATTATAGATAATATTTTATAATTTGCTAAAAAAAATAATTATTGCTTTTTATTAGTGATTTTTTATAGTATAAAAAATGGTGTTTAAATAATAAAATAATATTTCAAAATAAAACGCAAGTTTTTTTTAATTTAAATGTCTAATAAATATGAATTGCGATGAAATACAAAAATTTTTAATTGAAAAATCAGTTGAAGAGCTTTCAAATGCTGATTTATCTCATATTAATAATTGTGAGAAATGTAAACAATTGGCTATATTATTGGATATTGATTTACATTTAACACTAGATGAATGTTGGGACCAACCTACTGATTACAATTTAAAAATATTGAATCAAAGGTTACAAGCACATCCATGGCAAAAAGTTATTCCAAAAAGAACTTTAGTAAATACTATCCCTTGGGTTGCTGCAATAGTTACTATAATTATAGCTTTATATATATTCCTCTTTTCGGAATCACATAGTATAAATATTAATTATAATGATGAAACTCATTATTATTATACTGACGTTATGTTTACTAATTTTTTAAATAATAATGAACAATGAAAACGAAAACATTAATTATTTTATTTGGCATTTCTATTGGAGTAAATATTGCTTTATTAATAATTATAATTTATGATCATAGTAAAATAAATAAATTAGAAAAACAAAGTCAAACAATAGAGTGGAAATTTCCTAAACATGAAAAACATAGACCTCTCTTGGATGATTTACAATTATCTCCTAAACAAGAGCTTGATATGAAAAACGAGATGCATTTATATAGATCACATATTAAAATTTTTGCCGATTCGATGAACATTATTAGAGATTCTTTATTTAGACAATTAAATAAAGATAATACTGATACAATTATAATAAATAAATATATAGATAGCCTTGTTCATTTTGATAGAAAAATGCATCAAGAACTCGTTAAACACTTGACAGTTGTAAAATCAATTCTTGATAAAGAACAATATAATATCTTTTTTGAAAATATGAAAGATAAATTTAAACCACGTTGTAAACCAAACAATAAAAAATATAAAAGCTATGAAAAAATTAATGAGTATTTTAATGATGTCCATCATTGTTGTGGGAAGTTATCCTTTGATGGCACAGAAAAAAGTTCAGAAAAAAGTTCAACCATCTACTCCTACTTCACAGGTAGCAGAGCATTCACAAAAAGCACGTGGATGGCAAAAAATTCCTAATCTTACAGATCAACAAAAAGAGCAAATAACAACTTTGCATACTGCACATATTAAGCAGATGACAATACTCAAAAATCAATTAGGTGAGAAAAAAGCACAAATGAATACAGCTACTTCGTGGGCTTCATATAATGCAGCTGACGCAGAGAAACTACTTGATGAAATCTATAATATAAAATTGCAGTTAGCAAAAGAAAAATTATCTTTCCATGATGCTGTTAGAAACTTGTTGAATGAAGATCAAAAAAATTTCTGGGATAAAAAATTTAACATGAATCAAAGAAAAAACAAGATGGGACAGTGTTGTAATAATATGCAACATTGCAATCAGTCATGTTCACAACATAATATGATGCAGGGGTGTATGCACCAACAAGGTAATATACAAAATCATGGTGAACAATGTTATCACGGGCGAATGAAAAAATAATCTATTAGAAATTAATAAAAAAATAGCGATGATAATTCATCGCTAATTTTTTATTAATTTTTAACTATTCATTTGCCTCTGAATATCTCTCTATCCATATTTGCTTTGCTAGTTCATATAGCTGCGTTGATAATTCATTTTTAGGCCCTAACTGTATATATTTCGGCATTTGGTTCTCTATATCTTTTGATTTAATATTATTCCTCATAGAATAAATTTCTAAATACAAATCTTTTATTAATTGCATAGTCTCATTTTTAATTACTTCATAGTCTGTCAATGCTTGATTAATGTAATCAATGATGTTTTCAATGTTCTGTGAATTTGGGTATATCACATATCCATAACCATCTACTGAAGAAAATGCAGCAAAAATGGCTAAATCAATTTTTTCTAATGCCCTTGCTAGATAATCTGCTCTATTATTATCTGTGATTCCGTTAATATATAATTTACTTACATTCCAAGCAGGCAGATTAATGTTTGATTGACTATATAGAAAATTAATAGACATTGAAACCATAATAATTGCAATATACTTTTTCATATAAATTATTTTTTACAAATTTAAATAATTTTTTTAATATTTCATATTTTTTGTAATTGAAATAGCAGTTTAGATAATATATCTTCAAAATATTTTTATATTAAGAGAATAATTTCAAAATTAATTGTCGGCTTGTATTTAAATATTCTTTTTAGAAATAATTTGTCATTTTTATGATATTGTAATGGCAATTCATATAATTATAATACATATTTATCTAAAGGTTCGAAACGAAAATTCCATTTAAGAGCTAATTCTATAAAATATGGAAGCAATATATTTTTTTTATCAATAGCTTTTTGATTATCATGAAATGTAAATATAGAGCCAGGTTGTAAATATTTTTCTAATAATTTTTTATCTTTTTCTAAACTTCTTTTTTTATCAAAATCATATACCATCATGGTCCACAGAATTATTCTATAATTTTTATACAAATATAAGTATTGTAACGGAGAAATCTTACCATATGGAGGGCGAAAAAAATTACTATTTGTCAATGATTTACCTTTATTAACATCTGAAATATATTTATTTTTGCTAGTTTTCCATCCATTTAAATGAGAAAAGGAATGATTTGCTATTTGATGTCCATCTGTAATAATTCTTTGAGTTAATTCTTGATCTTCAATTATGTTTTTCCCAATACAAAAAAATGTAGCTTTTACATTATAATATTTTAAAAATTCTAAAGTTTGTGGTGTAGATATAGAGGTAGGAGCATCATCTATTGTCAAAAATATTATTTTTTCATTTGTTTTAATACGAGTTATCATTTTTTAAGTAATTTGATGACAGCTATTTGAGACGAAAAACCAAAATGAAAGTTGGCTATTACATGTCCTAATCCTGTATTTATTATCAAATTATTATTATTATTCTCATTAGTATATAAACCGCCAGTTTTACCATTAATACTAGCCGGAGAAAGTCTTAATTTTTTATTAATAAAAAAACCAAATTGTCCACCATGAGTATGTCCCGATAGTGTAAGGGGGAATTCATCAAATAAGCCTTCAGACCAATAAAATGGGTCATGAACTAAAATAATAGAAAACAAATTTTTGGGAACTTCATTTAAAACATTATGAATATTTCCAAAAACAGAGAATGGAGGTTTACCATAATTATTGAGACCTACAAAAGCTATAGAGTCCATATTTTTTTGAACATAATAAATACTGTCTCTCAATACCGTAAAACCACATTGCTCTAATATCATAGTTATAGAATCAGAAAGAGCAATTTTAGGTTCTAATGGTCTATTTCCCCAATAATGGCTAAATTTATGAAAGTCGTGATAATCGTGATTACCAAGTATTGCTAGCTTAATAGGTGCATTCATATTCTTCAATTGCTTTATATATTCTGGTTTTATTTCTCGCATACTCGAGTTTACTATATCTCCTGTGAATATTATTATATCTGGCTGTAATTTATTAATCTTTTCAGTAGCTCGTTTTAATTTATGGTCATTAATGAAAGAGCCAAGATGTATATCAGAAATTTGTGCAATAGTGTAGCCATTAAAACTCTCTGGTAAATTATCATAGTATAGATCATAGTTTTTAAGAACAACTCTATTAGAATAAAACAAATTACCTATTACTATTATTATTAATACTATAGATGCAAAGCTAAAAGCAAATTTCTGTATTTTTAATCTATTCTCTCTTTTAAAAAACCAACCAATAAGATGAATGATAGCATAAAACAATGAAAATATTATAATATATATAAAAAACGTACCTATTATTGCAGAAAATCCAGAATTAACTTTAGTAAATATTAAAATTATAATTGAAATTATAATAATAGATAAAAGTATCAGCCATATATAATACCAATTTTTTTTCTTGATTTGTGGTGGATGAAAATAAAATGCATAACACATTAATAAAAAAGAAAGTAGTAAAGTAAGTACAATATATATACGCCAATACATAGAAGTAAATTTTTGCAAAAATATTGAATTTTTTTTAACAGATATTACATTAAAAAGTACAAAAACAAAATAATAAAATAAAAAATAAAAAAAATGGTTATTTATATTTAATAAAAACAAACTGATCTTTATATAATTGGTAACGTTTATTTTTATATTCTACTGCTACTCTATCACCATCTTTTAATGTTTTACCTTTTATGAGAATAGTATTTTGAGTTATTTCTATGTTAAACCAATTATGTCTATGGCAAAAATTAAAAGATAATTTTTTCCAATGTTTAGGTAAGACAGGGTCAATACGAAAGCGATTTTTGAAAAGATTAATACCTGCAAAACTTTTGAATATAATATCTAATGTGCCACCCATCAGTCCAGCATGTATTCCTTCTCTAGTTGTACCACCTTGTAAATCATAGATATCACTTTTGAGAGCTGTTAAAAACCAATTCCACATATCATCATAGCTATCTTTCAGATATATAAGTATGGCAGAATGTACTACAAAGCTCAGAGTAGAACCATGTGAGGTTCTCTGAATATAATAATTATAGTTTTTTCTCATAAACTCAAGCTCATCACCAATATGATAACCCATAAGCTCTAAAATATGTTTAAGCTGTCCAGGAGATAAAAAGTAATAAATCATCAACACATCTGCTTGTTTAGAAAGTTTATAGTTGTCTGGGCTATCGCCTTCGGCTTTAAGAATACGATCCATTCTGCCTATATTACCATATTTATCTTTATAATGTTGCCAATTTAGTTCTTTTAGATTCATATAGCCAGCAAATTGAGAAATTATACCTTCATCAGTTATCTCAACATATAATTTACTTACTATCTCTTTCCATAGTGCTATTTCTTCTTCTTTGAAACCTATTTTTCTTTTTAATCTGTCTTTTTCTTTTTTGGGTAAATATTCATAAGTTTCGATAGTTTTGTGCATTATCCATGCTGTCATTATATTAGTATAAGCATTATCATCGATGCCACCCTTTTCGGCATTAGGATATTTTTCGTGAAATTCGTCTGGTCCCATTACCCCATATATATGATATCTACCATCAACTTTATTATATTCAATAATACTAGAAAAAAAGCGAGCTATCTCTAGCATCATTTCTATTCCATAATTATGCAAAAAATCTAAATCTCGAGTTACATAAAAATACACCCAAATATTATAAGATATTGCTAAAGATACATGTCGTTGCAATCTGCTGAGATCAGGGTCCCATTTACCAGAAATTGGATTATAATGTAGCTCTTGAGTTTCTTCATCACCAGTATCAGCTGATTGCCAAGGATACATAGCACCTTCATAACCATTATCTCTAGCATATCGGAGAGCTGCATCTAATCTACGATATCTATACATTAATAAATTTTTAGTAATCTCTGGGTTCCATATATTAAAAAAAGGGAAAATAAAAATTTCATCCCAGAAAATATGACCTCTATATGCTTCACCATGCCATCCTCTGGCTGGTGCTCCTGTATCTATGTATTTATTAAATATGTTGGCAGTTACTAATAAATGATATGAATATAGCCTAACTGCTAATTGAGAAAATCTATCTCCTTCTATTACATAATCTTTCTCTTCCCAAAGTTTTTGCCAAGCTTTTATATGTTTATCTAATAATTTTTCATAAGATTTTAGTTTTCTAATAGTTTTAAATGATATTTTAAAAATATCTTCATCTACGGTATCACGATCCTTATCTTTAGAAGTAAATAATGTAACGTATTTTTCTAATGTATAAGTTACCCCTTGACCGGCTTCTAATTTAAAATATTCAGAAATTATCTCATCGTGTATATTTACATCACTTTGCAAATCTAATATTTTATCATTTTCTAACAATTTATGTTTAGCTGCAATTAATATTTTTACAAAAGATCTGTTAGTTTGTGAATACAAATATATATATCCATTCATCGTAGCTGCATCTATTACTTCTAAATGTTTATTGCTTAGATCTCTATATCTAGCCACACCATAATTAATCACACTACCATCTATAGATGAGCGTATTACAATATCAGAAGAATAATTTTGTGGAGTGAATTGATATTTCACAGCACCTACGTGCATATCATCCATGCTAATGAAATTTTCAGTTTTTAAATTTGTAATTCTATCGTTTTGGTCTTTAAAAGTAATTTCACGAGTTACTATGCCATTGAGCATATTTAAGTCATGTTTATATTTTAGAATTTCACAATCTAGAGGATTAAAAAAATCTCCATCTCCTATTTTCAGTTCTACCAATAACCAATTAGGACAGTTTACTAAATCATTATTGTAAATTGTTCTATCGTGCACTTGTGAAGGTAATCTATTATATAATCCAGCAATATATGTACCTGGATAATGCTCATCTACTTGCATTCTACTGCCAACAAAAGCTCCCCTAGTAGCAAAATATCCATTACCTGTAGTAGTTAAAGACTCTCTAAGCATTTCTTCATTTTTATCATATTTATAATATATAAGATGCCAAGCTTTTTCATTTATACCATTAGCAAACCAATCTTCTATTTGTTCCCAAGTAAGTTCACTGAGGTCTTTAACAACTATATCGGCGCCATTTTCTTTTAGCAATTCAGGAGCTGTCCTACGAGCTACACCTACTACTAAAGCAAAATTACCATTTTTACCTGCTTCTACACCAGAGATAGCATCTTCGAAAATCATACATTCAGTAGGATATAATCCCAATTGATGAGCAGCTGTTACGAAAATATCTGGATTTGGTTTACCTTTTAAACCTAATTGCTCTGATACTACACCGTCTACAATAGTTTCAAATAAGTTTTCTAATCCTGCATTTTCTAAAATCAATGAGCTATTTTTACTAGAAGTTGCCAAACCTACTTTAATGTTTTGTTGTTTTAATATATTAATCAATTCTATCGTTGAGCCGAATACTTCCACACCTTTTTCTCTAATAAGTGTATGAAGTAATTCATTTTTTTTATTTCCTATACCACAAATTGTTTCTTTATCAGGGCTATCGTCTGGATGTCCGAATGGTATATTTATATTACGAGATTCTAAAAAAGATTTTACACCTTCGTATCTAGGTTTACCATCTACATAGTTAGGATAATCTAATTCATAAGAAAAAGGTTCTAATATTAAGCCATTTTCTTGTGAAAATTTTTCTAAAAAATCATCAAAAGTTTTTTTCCATGCTTCGCGATGTAGCTTTGCACTAGCAGTTACTACACCATCTAGATCAAAAATTGCTCCTTTACATAATTCATTCATAATATATTATTTATTAATTTCATTTAATATCGTTACTAAAATATCTGGTGAACTAACAAAATATGAATTTGCACATATATTATTTATACTCTCTTTGAGATTATCATCATTAGTTACAAATATAGCAGCTACCTTGTTTGTTTTTTTAATTGCAGTAGTTAGCATTGGTATATCTGATTTAGTATCTCCGCATATTATTGCACCTAGTTCATTAATGTTAAGTGGTATATTTCTATCTAAAAATTCGATTCCATCACCTTTATCGAAATCTTTGAGTTCATTATCTTCATTATTAATATTTAGGATGATTTCAATATCTAATCCCGTATCTTCTATACTTAAATATTTTTTAGTTGGATCTATATAATTAACTAAATTAATAATTTGATTAAAAAAACTTTCAGAAATATCAGGAGGTATTGAATTATAAATATCTTGACGAGCAATGGTAGTTTGACCAAATTTTTTCTGAAATCCAGAGCCTATAAGTGCAAAAATCTGATACTCTTCATTATTAAGTAAATTATCAATTTCATTATTTAGTTTGTCCAATATTTTTTGTTTTTCAGAATCGATTGATAAATAATGTTTATTATTATTTTTATCAAGATATTCTCTACCTTTAGAACCAGCATAAATAAAAAGATTGTCTGGTGATACACTCATATCTAGTAGACCAACATTTTTGAGAGGTGCTGATGTTAAAATTACAGCATTATCAGCAGAGTAGATAGCATATCTAGACAAAAATACAGCATTATAAATAGATTGAATAGAAGAATTATATCGACCACAGTAGTTATTTACTGTACCATCTCTATCAGATATTAGATTTTTAAATTTATTATTAACTAAAAAATCTTTACCATCAGCCAGTTGCTTAAAAAAATTAGGATTTAAGTTAGATAAATATTCATAAAAATCTTGTTCTTTATGCAAAAGATAGTAAATATCTTTTTGTAATTCGCTAATCTCATAAAATAAATTAAGTTTCACTTGAGTATTGTGATGATTAATGATTTTTTCATATTGATTGCCAGGTAAATTATTTAAGATTTCTAAAGCATCTATCAGTAAATCAATCATTTCTGAATTACAAATCTTGTTATTTAAAATATCATTTACTATTGATTTTTTAATATCTCTCGTATAAAACATTAGATTATAAAAATCATTTAAAGAAGTAATATTTAAATATTTTATATCCATAAAAGATAGTTTTTAATAAGGTTTGATTACTTAAATTTTTTTAATAGACGAATTAATTTTTCAGAACTATCTATGTACCATTTAGCTTCTGTAGGTGTAAGTCCGACCTTGATGCTATATGAATAATTTGGCAAAACTTCGAAAAGGCTTTCATCAGTAATATCATCACCAGCAGTTAAAATAAAGTCCCAATTTTTTTCATCAAGCCAAAAAGAAAAAGCTCTAACTTTATTGATACCCGCTTGCTTTATTTCAATAAATTTAGGCCCTTGTAATATGTTAAGATTCATATTAGTAGCAAGAGCCATATTTTTAAGAGTATTTTTTAATTCTATAGATCTAATATCAGCTAATTTTTTATTTACTTTTTTATAATTCCATACGATAGAAAATTCTTTTTGTTGAATAAAAGAACGAGGTGTACGATCCATGTAGAATTCTATAATAGGTAATATTTTTACCATCCAATCATTATCCAATGGTTCTATATTTTCCCATTCTCCGTTACGTTTTATTAATGCTCCGTGTTCGGCAATCAATCCGACATTAATATTTGCAAAATTTTGTTCTAAATCATATTTTTGTCTACCACTTAGAATAACAATTTTATTTTTAGAATTATTTGATAATTTTTTTAATAAATTCAATAATTCTTTATCGGGAGTATATCCCTCTAAATTCGAAGGGATTAGAGTACCATCTAAATCTAAAGCTAGTAGCCTATTATGGGCAAGGGAATAATCTTGAACTATTTTATTAATAACCTCAATATTTAAATATTTTGAAGTTAATTGATTTTGATGATTTTTTATATTATCTAAAGAGTTTATAAAATCTTCAGCCCATCTACGAACATTGTATCGTTTCAGTCTAAACTGCATTTGCTTATTTCTTTTTATTTGTTCATCTTCATTCATTTCTATAGCTTGATGGATAGCCTCTATCACTTCATTGGTATTATTAGGATTAACGATGATAGCTTCACTCATTTCTTTAGCAGCTCCAGCCATTTCACTAAGTATTAGTACGCCTTTATCATTTGATTTAGTAGCGACAAACTCTTTAGCTATCAGATTCATACCATCTTTGATAGGTGTCACCAGAGCAATATCTGCCACATTATATAGAGCTGCCATGTTTTCTATAGGAAAGGAACGATAAAAATACCAGATTGGATTCCAATCAAAAGTTCTATATTTACCATTTATCCTACCTACTAATTCATCTACTTCTTTTTTTAGCTGTTGATAATAGTATACCTTTGTTCTCGAAGGAGCAGATACTTGAATTAAAGAAACTTTGCCTTGATATTCTGGATATTTTTCTAAAAATTGCTCAAAAGCTTCTAATCTTTGTGGAATACCTTTAGTATAATCAAGTCTATCTACTGATAAAATTAATTTATATTTTCCCATACGTCTTCGTATCTGAGCCATATTTCTACGCACTTCTTTTAATTCTATAGCATTAGCATATCTTTCATAATCAATGCCCATAGGGAAACTATCAACTTTTAAAATTCTATCATTATTAATTATTTCACCAAGAGTATGATCGTAGCCTAATATATTATAAACACTATCTAAAAAATTATGAACATAATCATAAATATGAAACCCTATCAAATCTGCTCCTAATAAACCTTCTAATATTTCTTTTCTCCACGGGATTAAGTGAAAAATCTCAAATGGTGGAAATGGAATATGTAGAAAAAACTAATCCTAGCATCAGGTAGCTCTTTTCTAAGCATAGTAGGTAATAGCATCAGATGATAATCATTTATCCATATATTATCACCTGGTTCAGCTATTTTTATAATAGCATCGCAAAATTTTTTATTTACTTTTTTATAACATTCCCATTGTTTCTCATCATAAATAACATATTGCGTAAAGCAATGAAATAATGGCCAGATAGTCCTATTGCAAAAACCATAATAATATTTATTTACTTCATTTTCAGTTAAAAACAATGGAATATTAGAGTAGTCATTTTTTAATTTAATTTCTATATCATTTATTTTATTTTTGCTTAAATTATCTGAAGTGATGCCACACCACCCTAACCAACTACTATCATAACTTTTATAAAATGAACCTAACCCAGTAGCTAATCCACCCACACTTGGTTTAATATTAAATGAATTCTTTCTCTGTTCTATAGATACAGGTAATCTATTAGAAACTACTAATAATCTACTCATCACACATATTTTTATCTATTTATATAATACAAATTTACAAAATTATTATTAAAAAGACCCAATAAAGGGAAATTTAATAAATAAAGTTTATAAGAGTTTATTAGTGTAAACCTATCCATTACACTCTCTAACTACCAATATCACAGTCACCTCGTTATAAAAAAGTGCTTAGAGTTTAGACTTTTAGTTACGCATCAAAGCGGGGTTGATATTCTAGATGCTTTATTCCATATGTTATTTTTGGTATAATTCCATTTTTAAATTAATTTTGCAAAAAAATAATTTTATGAAAGATGTATTTTTTGAGCCCTACAAAATCAAAATGGTAGAGCCTATTAAGATGAGTTCTAGAGATGAACGAGAACAATGGATTAAAGAAGCTCATTATAATTTATTTAGTTTACCAGCAGAGCAAACTATAATAGATTTACTAACAGATAGTGGCACTGGAGCTATGAGCGATAGACAGTGGGCAGCATTAATGTTAGGTGATGAGAGTTATGCTGGAGCTTCTTCATATTATAATTTAAAAAATGCTATTGAAAAAATTCTTGGATTTCCATATTTCATGCCTACACATCAAGGAAGAGCTGCAGAGAATGTATTGTTTTCTGTACTCATAAAAGCTGGTGATGTAATACCTGGTAATAGTCATTTCGATACTACAAAAGGGCATATAGAATATAGACAAGCTACAGCAATAGATTGTACTATAGATGAAGCTTTTGATACTGACATTATACATCCTTTCAAAGGGAATGTTGATATTAATAAATTGGTAAAAGTATTAGAAACTAATGAAGCATCAAAGATTCCTTTTATCATAATTACTATTACTAATAATACTGCGGGCGGACAACCTGTAAGTATGGAAAATCTAAAACAAGTTCGAGAAGTAGCAAATAAATTTAATAAATTAGTGGTCATAGATGGTGCTAGATTTGCCGAAAATGCATATTTTATTAAAACTAGAGAAAAAGGTTATGAAAATAAAACTATTAAAGAAATTACAAAAGAAATGCTATCTTATGCAGATATCATGACTATGAGTGCTAAAAAAGATGGTTTAGTAAATATAGGAGGCTTTATTGCTATGAGAGATAAAAAAATCTGGGAAGCTACAAGTGTATTTAACATAATGTATGAAGGTTATGTAACTTATGGTGGAATGGCAGGTAGAGATATGAATGCTCTTGCTATTGGACTGGATGAGTCTACAGAATTTACATATTTAGATTATCGAATCAAACAAGTAAAAATATTAGGTGATATTTTAGAAGAAGCTGGTATACCTTATCAAAAACCTGCTGGTGGTCATGCAATTTTTGTAGACGCTAAGAAATTTTTGCCTTATGTACCTAAAGAAGAATATATAGCTCAAACCTTAGCAGTAGAATTTTATCTAGAAGGTGGTGTGCGTGGCGTAGAAATCGGTACTCTTTTAGCAGATAGAGATCCTATAACTAAAGAAGATCGTTATCCAACACTAGAACTCGTGAGATTGACTATACCGCGAAGAGTATATTCTAATGATCATATGAGATATGTAGGTGAAGTAGTAAAATCTGTCTTTAATAGACGAGATCAAATAAAGCACGGTTATCGTATTGTAGAAGAAGCTCCTATTATGAGACATTTTACTGTAAAATTAGAAAAAATTTTATAAAAAATTTAATAAAAAATTTTGCAATTAAAAAAAAAGCATTAATTTTGCAAACAGAAAAATTAAAAAAAGCGGAAATAGCTCAGTTGGTAGAGCACAACCTTGCCAAGGTTGGGGTCGCGGGTTCGAGTCCCGTTTTCCGCTCTAGGCCTCGGTGGCGGAATTGGTAGACGCGCCGGACTTAAAATCCTGTGGCCTTTATGGCCGTGCGGGTTCAAGTCCCGCTCGAGGTATTATTTATAAAAATTTTTTCATACTTTGATTAAATTAATTCTACAAAAACCGTGAAAAATTAACAATTTTCGCGGTTTTTTTTAATTATTATGAATAAACTGAATAGTAAAATTAATTTTCCACTTTTTTATGCTTTCTTATTCTATCTTATTTTTATTACTAATATTTTCTTGCCCCCTATTAATTTAGGTTTTACTTTTTACTTTAGATTTGTAGATTTTATCATACCTTTTGCTATTTTATTGATAATTATTGATAAAAATAGAATTATTCCACGATCCTTTGTCTTTTTTATTATTTTATCTGTGTGGATAGCTATTTCTATGATAATAAATCATAATAATGTAGCTACTAATGATTTATATGAATTTTATAAAATTTTTAAATTTGCTGTAATTGCAATAGTAGCATTATCATATTTTAAACATTTTGAAAATCATTTCGACCTTTTTATTAAAATAACTTTTTTAGTATTGCTCGTTTTGAATTTATTTCAATATTATAATATATTTAATTTTCATGATGTAGTAGAGCCATTTTATGATCCATCAGGTATTCATTGGGCTAGTTTTGGGAAAAATTCTTTAGGTGGTCCTGGCCCTAAACGTATGTTAGGTACTGGTGGTAATCCTAATATTAATGCCATCATATTTTTATTTTATTATTGTTGGTTTTTATTTTCTATGTTTCATAAAAATTTAAAAAATCTCAAGTGGCATAATTGGTTATTTTTATTTTTGTCTATTATAGCTATAATACTTTGCCAATCTCGCACCGCATTGGTTATCATTTTAGTGATAACAATAATATATTTCATATCTTATCATAAACCTATTAAATATATGTTTATCATTATTGCATCGACAATATTCATGATGTTATTTTTAGATTTGGTAAGTCAAGAATCTATATCATATTTTTCTGGTTTTTTTAAAAATGTAACAGTAGATGGCAAAGAATATTTAGCAGAAAATCAATCAGTTAGAGGTAGATTAGATACATGGAAATTTCTATTCAATATGTGGATCGAAAAGCCAATAGCAGGATATGGACCATATAAAAACTTTTTCTATTCATTAAAGTTATATTCCGAAAACGAATATATTCTTTATCTATGGAGATATGGTATAATTGGCTTCTTTTTATATATCTATTGGTATTTATTTCCTGTTGTCAAATTAGAAAATAAAAAGGTTAAATTATCTATTAATCCATTTTATTTATTATTTGGTTTATCATTAATGACTGCTGCCCTTACCAATAATCCAATAACTCATCCTATGATTTCGGTTTTATTAGCAATTTCTGTTGGCTATCAGCTAGCATTGGGGAAAAATATTTCTACTGATACAAATTAATTATTTGTCCAACGTTGTTTCCAGGTTTTGTATTTGAATTTCAAATCATTTTCCCAGATAGGGTCTACTAGTTTTCTATATTCTTTAGTATAATTATCCAAAAAAGAAATAATTTCTGGATTAGTTATTACATCCATACTACTATTATATGAAGGTTTAGCATTAAATTTAGTAACTATGTCCCGTAGCACTTGTGGATTATCTATCAGAGCACAAGGAGTGAGTAAATTGTTATTTTCTCTATACGGTTGAGCCTCTTGGAAAGCTTTAAAAAATGGAGATTGAATGACGTCAATTAATTTTTTATCTTTAATATTATCAACTGAGAATTGTAGAAATACACAAGGCTCTACATCGCCATGACAGTTAATATGAAAGTAGCCTGCTTGTCTAGCACCACAGATGCATCCACCCACATATGGACCATCATTCCAGAAATCACCAATAAAAATTGGTTTAGTATTACGTATTTCAATAGATCTACGTCTAAGTCTAAAACGTTGTTCTGGAGTTGCCATCAAGCTTACATCTGGTTTTCTGCCAATAGGTACATATTGGAAAAACCAACCGATAGCACAACCTTTCTCTATCATTAAATCAATGAATTCATCAGACATTAAGGTTTCAATATTATTTTTAGTAGGAGTAGCCGAAAAGCCGAAAGGTACACCAGCATTACTCAGATTGTCCATTGCTTCCATAATACGTTTAAATGTGCCTTCACCTCTACGAGCATCAGTTTCTTTTTCAAATCCTTCAATAGATATGGCAGGAGCAGCATTCCCCAACTTTCCTAATCTATTAGCAACATCTTTAGTTATTAAAGTGCCATTAGTATATATCTGAAAAAACATATCATGATGTTTCTCCATAATATCTAATAAATGTGGCCACATAAAAGGCTCACCACCAGAAACTGTAACAAAGTAAATACCTAAATCTTTTGCTTCGTTAAAGATACGATCAGCTAGTTCAAAAGATAAATCCTCTTGTTTAGAATAATTGCCAGCATAGCAACCCACACAAGTCAGATTACATTTAGCAGTAGGACTGATGACAAAAAACCATGGCATCCAAATATTTAGTTCTTTTCTAAGTTGTTCTTGACGTTGTCTGCCGATAACTGCTGCATTAATAAAGAAATTTTGAATAACACAGTCTAAACTTTGTTTAGAAATTCGACTAAAAGTATTTTTTGCTAATTGAGCACCAGGTTGATGTTCTACAAAGATTCTACGAATTTTCTCAGCTTCCCATCTTACTTTTTCACTTTTAATGAAATACTTATTAGCAATATCAATCATTTTAATAATATTCTCATCAGATTGATGAGAAGCATACCTAAGCATTCGTGTAATTGCATACTTTTTGATAAAATTCATTGTCATGATATTATATTTTTTTAATACAAATATAAAGAATTTTTTTAATTAATAAAAAACTAATTAATTTTACAAAAAAAAATTGACTATGATATTCTTACAAATAGTGCAAAATGCAGCAGATTCACTGCAACAATTATCACAACAAGTAGCCCCTGTACAAGGTTATGAGAAACTACCATATTGGGAATTAGCAAAATCAGGTGGTGTAATAGTGATAATTTTAGCCGTTCTATTACTAATAGCAATATATATATTTTTTGAACGTTATTTAGCTATTAGAAAAGCAGCTAAGGAGAACCCAACATTCATGAGCAATCTAAAAAATTATATTTTAGAAGGGAAAAAAGATAGTGCTTTAGCATTATGCCAGAGTACTAATACTCCTCTATCTCGAATGATAGAAAAAGGACTTAGTCGCCTAGGTAGACCATTAAATGATATTAGTGAGTCTATAGAAAATGAGGGTAAATTAGAAATAGCAAAATTAGAAAAAGGAATTACTTTTTTAGCAACGATAGGTAGTATATCACCTAGCTTGGGATTTCTAGGAACAGTAACAGGTATGGTTAGAGCATTTTTTAATATGGCAAATGCAGGGAATAATATAGATATTTCATTATTAAGTCAAGGGATATATCAAGCACTTATAACGACAGTAGCTGGTTTAATAGTAGGCATAATAGTTACTTTTTTATATAATATCATAGTAGATAGAATCGAAAGATTAGTATATATGCTCGAGGCTAGAGCTACTGAATTTATAGATTTTTTACAACAACCTCCAAAATAAAAAATTATGGATTTAAAGCCTAAACATAGAATTGGAGTAGAAATGAATAATACCTCGATGTCTGATTTAGTATTTCTTCTTCTTATATTTTTTATGTTAACATCTACTCTTATTAGTCCTAATGCGATAAAACTTTTATTGCCATCTAGTACTTCTCCACGTGTGTTAGCTCCTGCTAAACCAGTAAAAATTTATATTGATGAGAAATTACAATATTATATTGACGGTATTCCAGTAGATGAGCTGAAATTAGCAGAGCAAATGACTATACGATTAAAAGATAGTCCGCCAGATGCGTCTGTCGTCATTAATGCAGATGCTACTGTTCCTGTGCAAGCTGTTGTAAATATTATAGACATAGTAAATCAAATAAATGAAAGCTTAAATGCCTCTCATAAAGCTATTTTAGCTACTCAACCAAAGAAATAAGCTATGGAAGAAAAAAAGAATAAACTTATTTCTTTAACTATAACAATATTAGTAGGTATATTGATAGTAACTCTATTGTTGATTTTAGGATTTAGAGTTCCTGTACCACCTCCTCCCGAGCAAGGTATAGAAATAGATTTAGGTGGTGGCGGCGGCGGTGGAGCTCCAATAGAAATCCAACAAGTCATTAATAAAACCATTCAACAATCTTCTACAGAATATGTAACTATTCCTGATGAAGAAGTAGATTATACTGAAACTGCAACTAAGGATAAACCCAAAATTGTAGAACCTGAGCAACCTGCTCAACCTACTTTAGATCAACGAATTCAAAAATTTCAATTTGGACAAGGTGGCAGTGGTGGTGGAACAGGTACTGGATCGGGAACTGGTTCTGGTAGCGGTACTGGAAGTGGCATCGGAAGTGGTACAGGCAGCGGTGTAGGACCTGGCAGTGGCGGCGGTTCAGGACCTGGTTATTCTCTAGCAGGACGTGGAGCTAAATATATTCCTATACCAGATTATTCAGAAGATGATCAAGGTAAAGTAGTAGTGAAAATATGGGTTGATAAAGATGGCAATGTTGTTAAAGCACAAGCTGGTTATTTCGGCACTACTATTAGCAATTCAGCTTTATGGAAAAAATGCGAAGAGACTGCTATGAGATCTAAATTTTCAAGTGACCCTAATGCCCCTGAAGAGCAGATAGGTACTATCACTTATGTTTTTATTAAAGTAGAATAATTCTAATAAAATTTTACTTATTTCTATTCATTTTATTTTTAAAATTATATATCTTTGCTAAAATTTTTCAAAAAATTATAATTATGAAATCAAAAATTTTTTTAGTTCTTATGATTGCAATATTATTATTTAGTAATGCATGCAAAAAGAAAACAGATAGCCAAGAGGCAAAATTATCTTTAGATTCTTTAGCTATATATTCTTCTTATGAATTAAAAACAGATTTATCAATGCTAAATGATTCAGAAAAGCAAGCTATTAAATTAATGATAGAAGCTGCAAATATAATGGATGAATTATTCTGGCAACAAGCTTTTGGTGATAAAAAATTGATGGATACAATTTCTAATGAAACTTTGAGGCAATATGCTTATATCAATTATGGTCCATGGGACAGACTAAACGATAACAAGCCATTTATAAATGGTTATGGTGCTAAACCTGCTGGAGCTAATTTTTATCCTCATGATATGACAAAAGAAGAATTCGAACAATGGCAAGACACTAATAAAACCTCTCTATATACTATGATTAGACGTGATGAAAATGGTAACCTAAAAGCAATTTTTTATCATGAATATTTTAAAGAACAATTACAACAAGCTGCTAATTTATTAAATCAAGCAGCAGCATTAATAAAAGACAAAAATTTCTCTAAATATTTATCTCTCAGAGCTCAAGCATTGATTACATCAGATTATCAACCATCAGATATGGCTTGGTTAGACAGTAAAACATCAAAAATTGAATTTATCGTAGGCCCTATTGAGAACTATGAAGATGGTCTATATGGCTATAAAACCGCATTCGAATCTTTTGTGTTGATAAAAGATATAGAATGGAGTAAACAATTAGAAAAATATGGAAAATTATTACCAACATTACAAAAATCATTACCTGTAAAAGAAGAATATAAAAAAGAAGTGCCAGGCTCTCTAGGAGATATTAATGTATATGATGCTATTTACTATGCTGGCGATTGCAATGCTGGGAGTAAAACTATAGCTATAAATTTACCTAATGATGAAGACGTGCAACTAAAAAAAGGTACTCGTAAGCTACAACTTAAAAATGTTATGCAAGCAAAATTTGATTTAATTGTTATTCCTATTTCAGAACTATTATTAGATAAAAGCATTGTTTCAAATGTAACTTTTAACACCTTTTTCCAAAACGTGATGTTTCATGAAGTAGCTCACGGATTAGGCATTAAAAATACTATCAATAATAATGGTACTGTGAGAGAAGCTCTAAAAGAGCTATATAGCCCAATAGAAGAAGCTAAAGCAGATATTACTGGTCTATTTCTAGTTCAAAAGTTAAGAGATATGGGCGAAATAACTGATGGTAAATTAGAAGAAAATTATGCTTCTTTTGTAGCTAGTATCTTTAGATCTATAAGGTTTGGTGCTGCTAGCGCTCATGGTATAGCTAATATGCTAGAATTTAACTTCCTACTAGATGAAGGCGCAATCACCAAAAATAATGAAGGAAAATATACTATTGATTTTGAAAAAATGAAAAATGCAGTTTCTAAAATGACAGAAAAAATCATTACAATTCAAGCTAATGGCGATTATGATGCTGCTAAAAAATGGATTGACGAAAAAGGTAAAATAAGTGCTGATTTACAAAAAGATCTAAATAAATTAAATGAATCTAAAATACCTGTAGATATTGTTTTTCAACAAGGTTTAGATGTTTTAGGATTATAATTTACCTTTTTTTACTTTATAAATTTTATATATGAAAATTATCAATCATATTTAATTTTTATAAAAGCAGTAATCATTTAAATTTTATTATGAAAAAACAAGTAGGATTAATTGGTTATGGGAGCATGGCTACAGCTCTTGCTAAAGTATTAACTGATAATTTAGTTAAAATTAATTGGATAATTACCAATCCAGATGTACTAGAATCTATGCAAACACACAACCATAATTTTAAATATTTACCATATTTAGATTTTGATTTAAATAAAATAAATTTATACTCCGATTTAGAAAGTGGCATAGCAGAAAGTGATATTTTATTTATCTCTATTCCTGCTGCCTTCCTAGATAATGTATTATCAAAAATAGATAAAAGTTTATTTAAAAATAAAAAAATTGTAGTTGCTATTAAAGGTTTAATACCAGAAAAAAATCTACCCTTACATAAATATTTTGAACAAGTCATAGGAATACCATTAACAGACTATTTGGCTATTTTAGGACCATCTCATGCTGAGGAAATAGTTATGGAACATTATACTCATCTGAGTCTAGTGTCTAAAAACCCAGAAATGTATGAAACTATTTATCCTTTTCTAGACTCCTATTTTTTACATTTAGAATATGATGCAAATCTAGAATTAGCAGAATATGCAGCTGTAGTTAAAAATATATATTCTATCCTCACAGGTATGTGTATAGGCTATGGATTAGGTGATAATTTTTTAAGCATTTTAGTTACTAATATTAATAAAGAGATGAAAGATTTTCTGAAATATTTAAAAAGTGATGTGGATGTGGACCTCTTGCAGCCAATATATTTAGGAGATTTATTAGTAACTGCCTACAGCCAATTTTCGCGTAATAGATCTTTTGGCATTTTGCTAGGTAAAGGATATTCTTTAGAATATTCAAAAATTGAAATGAAACAAATAGTAGAAGGCTATTATGGCACTTTGACTTTAGCTAATATTTTAGGGAATGATATTAATAAATTCCCCTTCATATCCATAGTTTATAAAGTAATAAGTGAACAAAGCCAAGCTAGACGAGAAATTAATAATATAGTGAAAATTTTGTGGGAAAAATAATATATCGAAAAAACCCCACTACGCTTAAATTTTATTTTAGTATTATTAGATAGTTAAAAAAATCAATATAAACTTTTCACAGTCAAATCTTATAATTTATTTTAATTTAACATTTATTTCCTGTTTTGATAATAATCGATAAATCTTTCTATTGACCTATCATATGTTTGCTCGATATCATCAGAAAAAAAACAGGCGGGCACTTCATCCATATCCAGATGATAACGTAAACAATCACAACAAATACCTTTACGAGGGCAAGGTTCATAAGTACAATTACAATAAGATTTATTCTTATCAATATTACAAGTTCTCATATAAATTATTTTTTTATTTATTTTTTAAATTATTTTTTCTTTTTTGAGTTTTTTCAATGGCTTTTTCTAAATTCCATTTTTCAATAGCTTGATGATTACCAGATTTTAGTATTTCAGGTATTTTATGACCTCTAAAATTTTCTGGACGAGTATATACAGGATGAGATAGTAAGCCATCCTGAAAAGAATCTGTAAGCGCAGATTGTGCATCTCCTATAGCCCCAGGAATTAGCCTAATAACAGCATCAACTAAAACCATAGCAGGTAATTCACCACCACTTAAAACATATTCACCAATAGAAATTTCTTTAGTAACATAAATATCCCTAACTCTCTGGTCTACTCCTTTATAATGACCACAAAGTAAAATAATATTATCTAACAAACTTAGTTTATTAGCCATAGATTGAGAAAAAGTTTCTCCATCTGGAGTCAAAAAAATTATTTCATCATAAGATCTTTGAGATCTGAGCCATTCTATGGCATTAGCAATAGGTTCTATCATCATAACCATTCCTGGTTCGCCACCATAGGGATAGTCATCTACGCGCTTATGTTTATCATTACTAAAATCTCTTATATTATGAATATAAATCTCTACCAAGCCCTTATTTTTTGCTCTTTTAATAATAGATTCATTAAAAGGACTTGTAAACATTTCTGGAAATAATGTCAGTATATCAATTCTCATAGTTTTTAGAATAACCCAAAAAGTTCAGCATTTATCAAATTAATAACCACACCTAAATCTTCTGGATTGTGCAAAAAATCTTTGTTATCAACATTTATAATTAGTTTTTTACCAAGATTATAGTTATTAATCCAATTTTCATATTTTTTATTTAAACTTTGTAGATAATCTATACGTATAGAAGTTTCATATTCTCTACCCCTTATCTGTATTTGCTTTACAAGAGTAGAAACATCAGCTTGCAAATAAATTAATAAATCTGGAGGTCTCAAAAAAGAAGTCATTAAATCGAATAAATCTCTATAAGTTTTGAAATCTATCTCATCCATCAAACCCATTTCGTAAAGATTAAGAGCAAAAATATGAGCATCTTCATATATAGTACGATCTTGAATTACATTTAATTGTTGCTTTTGAATATTAACAACTTGGCTAAACCTACTATTAAGAAAATATATCTGCAAATTAAAAGACCATCGTTTCATATCATTATAGAAATTTTCGAGATAAGGATTAGTATCTACATCTTCGTAAAGAGCAACTAACTTAAAATGTTTAGAAAGGAGCTCTGTTAGAGTAGTTTTACCACTTCCGATATTGCCCGCAATAGCTATATGTAACATAAAAAAATATTTTAAATGTAAAGTTAATATAATTTCTTGAATAAAAAATTAAGGGATAAAATAAACGAAAAATATTTATGTGAAAAAAATATTAGTATGTTATATTTTAAGTGTTTTATTCTTTTAATAAAATTTATTAATTTTGATACAGTTTTCATAAGTTCTAGTTCTCTTTTCCCTATTAGTCCTTGTGTTTCTTTATTCAATGGTATAGATATAAGTAAAATAACAGAATTTTTTAAAACAAAATCTATATCGTTTAGAATGTTATTAAATACAGATTTTTCTTCATCTGAAGCGTGATAAGACATAGCAATATTGTGTGTCATTTTTTTATACAAATATAAAACTTTTATCAATAATTATTATTTCTTATTAAAATCATATTTCCATAGGGAATATGATTTTATTTTTTCCATAGAATTTACTAATTTTGTAATATGAATAATAAGATAGAGGATTTTTTTAGTAAAGAGAATAAAAATCCTGCTTTTAATGAATTATTTAAATCAATTGCTAAGTTTCAAAATATCCAGTTATCTCAAGTAGCAGGTGCCTTTTCGTCGGTAATAGTTTTAATTTTTTATAAAAAATTATTAAATCAACAAGGTATTTTTATCGCCAATAATAAAGATGAAGCATTACAGATATATAATAATCTGGATTATTGGATTGAGCAATTGCAGATAACTGATAAATTAAAACTTTTTTATCTACCATCAAGTTTTAGAAATTTTGATGCTTTTACAATTGTAACTTCTAATGAGTCAATGAGATTGCGTTGTTCTGAACAATTGAATAATGCTAAGTCATCTTCGTTAATTATTTCTTATCCAGAAGCTATTGTCGAAAAAATACCTAAATCTTCCCACATTATAGAACATACTACTAAGATAAAAGTTGGTGAAAACATTGATCTGGATTTTCTCATCGAGCTATTATTAGATTACGGTTATGTAGAGGTAGACTATGTGTATGAGCCTGGTCAATTTGCTAGACGTGGAGCTATATGTGATGTATTTTCTTTTGATGCTGATGAGCCTTATCGTTTATTATTTAATGACGAAAAACTATCACATATTAAACTTGTCGATGCTGCCTCGCAAATGAGCACTAGAGAATTATTCAGTATCAATCTAATGAGTTCATTAGATGATATTAATGATGATAAAGTTTCTATTTTAAGTTTAGTGAAAAATCATATAATTTGGACTGATAATCTTGATATAATTCTAAATAATTTAGAAGCTTTTTATTATAGTCTACCTGAAGAGATGGTTGATTATTTTGTTGATTTTGATGAGTTTACCCAACAATTAAAAACTCTAAAGAAGATTAATTTTTCTAAAGACACATATGCCAATAAAGATATTTTAATATCATTTAACGTAAAAGCATTGCCTATTTTCCCTAAAGTTTTAAAAGATTTCTATGATTTTTGTAAAGAAAAAATAGAAAATGGATATACTATTCATTTCACTAGTCCACACTATCCTGCATGGGAACGCATGCAAACTATATTAGATGATATGGATATAGAGTATAATGCAGAAATATCACCTCTGATTCATTATCTACCTACTGTATTTAATGAAGGTTTTATCGATGATGATACGAAACAAATCATTATTCCAGAGCATCAACTTTTTAAAAAATATTTAAAACCTAGATTACTTAATAAAATTGAAAAAAGGAAAGTTGCCGATTTAGAAGAGATGATGGAATTGCAACCTGGTGATTTCATAGTACATGTGCAGTATGGTATAGGGCGTTTTGCTGGATTAGAACAATTAGAAATTAATGGTAATAAGCAGGAAGTACTAAAATTGATGTTTAAGGACGATGATGTTTTGTATCTGAGCATACAATCTATGCATAAAATCACTAAATATGTAGGATCTGATTCTAATCCACCTACACTTAGCAAACTGGGAAGTGTAATTTGGCAAAATAAAAAAAATAAGCTAAAGAAACATATCAAAGATATTGCTAGAGAGCTAATAAAATTATATGCTCAAAGAAAAACTATGCAAGGTTTCTCTTTTCAAAAAGATAATTATTTGCAAATAGAACTAGAGTCTAGCTTTGAATATGAAGACACTCCCGATCAATTAATTGCTACAGAGGAAGTGAAAAAAGACATGGAGAGCAGCTATCCTATGGATAGATTAATATGTGGTGATGTGGGCTTTGGTAAAACAGAGATTGCTGTTAGGGCAGCATTCAAAGCTGCATTAGATGGGAAACAAACAGCTATTCTAGTGCCTACAACTATTTTAGCTTTTCAGCATTATATGACTTTCGCAGAGAGATTAAAAGATTTACCTGTAACAGTAGATTTTATCAATCGTTTTCGCACAAGCAAAGAACAAAAAGAAATCTTAAAACAATTAGCCGAAGGTAAAATAGACATTATCATTGGTACTCATAGATTACTAAGCAATGATGTTAAATTTCATGATTTAGGTCTTTTGGTTATCGATGAAGAGCAAAAATTTGGTGTCGTTGCTAAAGAAAAAATAAGACAATTAAAAGCTAATGTAGATACTCTGTATCTGTCTGCTACACCGATACCTCGTACACTTCAGATGTCTCTAATGGGTGCTAGAGATATTAGTGTACTTAGAACCCCACCACCCAATAGGCAACCTATTCATACTGAAGTGAGAACTTTCGATGCTAATTTTATTAAAAATGCTATAGAAAGTGAATTAGAACGTGGCGGACAAGTTTTTTTTGTACATAATAAAATTGGTACTATTGCTGATATTGCAAATTTGATACAAAATATAGTGCCTACTGCACGTGTTGGTATAGCTCATGGTCGCATGAAAGCTGAAGAAATAGAAACTGTTATTATGGCTTTTCTAGAAAGAGAAATAGATGTGTTAGTGGCTACTACTATCATAGAGTCTGGCATAGATATGCCGCTAGCTAATACAATTTTTATAAATGATGGTCAAAATTTTGGTTTAAGCGATTTACATCAATTGCGTGGTAGAGTTGGGCGTAGAAATCAAAAAGCTTTTTGCTATATTCTCATTCCACCAGCTACATTTCTATCTACAGTTTCTCAAAAAAGATTAAAAACTATTGAAGAATTTAGTGATTTAGGAGCTGGCTTTTCAGTAGCTATAAAAGATTTAGAAATCCGTGGTGCGGGCTCTATTTTTGGAGCAGAACAGAGTGGTTTCATAGAGGATGTGGGCTATGAAATGTATCAAAAAGTTCTAGATGAAGCTCTAATAGAGCTTCGCCAAGAAATGAATTTACCTATTAATGAAAAAGATTTAAATATCCCATCATCTGAGATAACTATTGATACAGATCGCAGTATTTTAATTCCTGAATTTTATGTGCCTACTAGTCTAGAACGTATTAAATTATATAGAGAATTAAATGATTCTAACAGCGAAAAAGATTTATTAGAAATCATAGAAAAAATAAAAGATCGTTTCGGTGCTTTACCACCTGAGACAGTAGAATTAATAGATGCTATTAGACTCAAGTGGTTAGCTAATCAATTATATATTGAAAAAATTACTCTGTTCAAAAATACTCTTACCTTATACTTTTCTTCTAAAGATTTTCTCAAAGATAAAATTTTACAAAAATTACCAAATATTTTAGATTTCATACAAAATCATCCTAAAAGTACTAATATGAAACAAGACACCCATAGACTAATTCTCAGTATAGAACATACACATAATTTTGAAATGGCTAGGAAATATTTAGAAGAAATCTTAGAAAATACTGTTGAAACACTTTCTAAAGTGCCTCAGCTTGATTAATTATAAAAATTCCATTGCAGACCCCATCTGAAAGACATATCTCGCATTGGATAACCTACTATCGGCATATATTGTCTGGTTTTAAATAACCCATCAGTGAAATTTTCAAATTGAACAAAAATCACGGCTTTTTTTATTTTCACTTGTACATATAACGAAGGATAAATAAAATTACCTAATTTATTTTCGCTTGTTTCAAAATATTGAATATTAGGATTCCATTTAGGAGCATAATATTTCGTGAAATATAAAAATTCAATACCCGTTTTTAAATATGCATTACCTTTGAAAAGTGATGTGTGATAATAAAATGCATCTCTTGTAAGCCATAATGGTACTGACAAAGTTTTACTATCAAATGGATATTGTAAAAGATTATATGATTGTATTACAAAATGTTTACCTAACTTAATTTCTAAATCTAGCTCTAATCCTGCAAATATCTTAGATTTTGTAAAATTTGTATTCCCATTTAAATCAAAAAATAATTTATTATCTAAATATCCACCAAATATAGATATAGAGCCAAATTTATTTTTATTCCCAATTCTCGCCCATAATAGATCTGTGTCTGGTAATTTATTAGTATATTTATAATATTTTCCTAAAAAATGAGAATAAATATATGGCTGAGAAAATTTTTTATAACCTACTTCATAAGAAATAAAAGGTAAATCACCTGAAAATACAATTTTATTATTTTTATAATTACCAAAATAATATTGCAAATCCAATTTAACCAGATTTCTATAGTTAATAATAGCATTTATTGTATGAAAATTTGGTTTTGTTCTGATGCTATCCATCTTGTATTTACCTATAGAATAGTTGTAGCTTAGATTTACTTCCCAAATATTATTATTAAAATTAAATCCTAATTTATTATCTAGCTGCCAAACATGTAAACTGTCAAATACGCTATCATTAAGCATTACAACATTAGGAGAATAAAAATCCAAAGTTGGCGTAGGGTCTTCATATTTAAAACTATATTGTGAATATGAAATATGATGAAAAACAGATAATGACTTGCTAACATTATAAGAATGAGAATAAAAATAATCAGAAGTTCTATGAAAAGCACGAGCATTTTTTAGTAATACATCGAGCAAAATACGATCTGTTTTAGCAGAGTCTGTAAATGAACTCATATCTAGGATACCTCCATTCTCTTTAGTAGTCCTATTTTGTTGCAATATACCTAAATAATAATTATATTTTTTATTTTTAGTATTACCAAAAAAAGTAGAATAAAATTGATTTTGTCTAACTGACGAATTAGTATAAGTAGAATTAGCTGCAAAGGTACGGTAAAAAAAATTAAAATATGCGATGTCTGATATTGGCATTGTGAAATGTGCCTGGAAATACTCTTCTCTAGAAATACCTTGCATAAATCTAGCTTGCATAATAGCTGTATCAGAGACTAGAAGTGGAATATTTTCTATATCAAAAAAACCTACAAATCGTAAATATGGCAATTTTATTTCAGAAATTTCATAAGAGCTAGTAAGTTCTGGTAAATATGCTGGATAAGAAACACCACCAACAAGGTCATTGGTAAGCATATATTTGTAATCTTTATATGGAGAAAAATAAAAAAAATTTACTGTATCGAGATCATAACTATCACTATCTGCTTTCATAAAATTGTTTTCGTAGCTCCATTGATAAGCCTTAGCATGCTTAATAGTAATAGTATCATCTATCTGAGAATATATTAATTCAGATGATAGTATAGTGATTAATAAAATTAGTATTAATGATTTCTTCATTAAGTGCAAAATTACTAATACAAATTAAAAGCAAAAAAATAAATTGCTATTATAAAACATCTTTTATTAATCTATTAATTATTAATTTTGTATCAAGATATTAACTTATGAATCGATTTTTTTGATTTTCAGATAAATATTATAAAATATTTATACAAAATTGGGATAATTATAATGATTCTGATAAAGCAACAATGATAAAAATTAACATATATAAAAAATAAATGATTAAAATTCCAAACATTGTAGTGATACTCGGTGCTACCGCCACTGGCAAAACTAAATTAGCTGTCAGATTAGCCCATAATATTGGTGGCGAGATTATCAGTGCAGATAGTAGGCAAATATATAAAGGGTTAGATATAGGTGCTGGCAAAGATTTGCAAGAGTATAAAATAGATAATTGTGAGATTCCTCATCATCTCATTGATATACGAACAATTGATGAACCATATAGTGTGTATGATTTTCAAAGGGATGCCATTCAATCAATTGAGCAAATAACAAATAATAATAAAATACCAATTATTTGTGGTGGTACTGGATTGTATATTGAAGCTTTGTTGCTTAATTATCGATTTTCTACTTTTTCTCAAAATGAACTTTTGAGAGATAAACTTTCAAACATGAGCATAGCAGAGCTTGAGGATTTATCTAAACAGCTAAATATCAACAAAAATATCGAAAAAAATAATAGACATCGATACATTAGAGCTATAGAAATAGCCATGCAGGAGCAAAATAATATTTTACAACAAAATGATTTAGAATATGAAATAGAAAAAAATATTGTTTTTGGTATTAGATTTCCAAGAGAAATATTGAGAGATAGGATATATAATAGATTAATAGCTAGGCTACAAAATGGTATGATAGATGAAGTAAACGATTTACTAGCACAGGGAACTAATCCTGAAAAACTAATATCTTTAGGATTAGAATATAAATACATCACTAAATATTTATTAGATGAATTGACTAATGAAGAAATGGTGAATAAACTCTACATTGCCATTTGTCAATTTGCTAAGCGGCAAGAGACATGGTTTAGACGCATGGAACGCAGAGGTGTGGATATTCATTGGATTAATGGTTTAGATACTGATGATGATAAAATAAATGAAATGCTAGAATATATTTAAAATGTGCAAAGATTTAAATTTGAAAATTTGAATTATGACAAAAATTATTTTATACAATAAATTTTTATTAACGATGATTTTTACATTTTTTATTATAAATGTATGTAAGAGTCAGATAGAACCTAACAATGATATAATAGAAAATTTTGATCATTATTATCATATAAGAATTGAAGTAAATCAATGTAATCATCATATAATAAAATTATTTGAAGAAGGGATGATATGTAATTCTATAGACACAATAGAATTTTTCCCATTTGTAGAATTAAATACAAATAAATATTATGAATTAAAAAGTTATATAGCTAAAGATATATTTTTTTCAAAGGATACAATAATAGATGATCCTATTCATAGGATTTTTACAAATCCTTATGGTTTTACTATTGAAATTACTATTTTAAATAATGATAAACTTATAAAAATTAATTGGATAGATGGCAAATGTAAAGAATTAGAAAAATGTATAGATATGATAAATGATTTAATACCAAAAGAAAAACGCAATAAATTAATGATAGATTATAAACAAATAATTCCATAAGATTAGCAATTTTTTATTTTTCTTTTCAAATCCGTTGAACTGATTTAATATATAATATCATTCGTTAAATAGTCTTGTTAAATCAAAACAAATAATTTATTACTGATTTTATTCTGTTTAAGCAAAGTAACATGGTTAAACAAATCCATTAACTCTAAATCAGTCCAATTACTTTGAATGTATTTGTCAATATTTATACATAATGTTATCGGCTGCCGCTTTATTCATCTTCCTCTCAATTTTTAATTTTTAATCCTCCTTTTAGTTTCATATCTCTGTATAAATCATAATTTTCGTTTGAGGGTTCAGCCCAATTAAGTATATAATCATACTTTTCTTTTATTTCTTTTAAAGGCACATTCGATTGTAAAAGGTTGCCTTCAAGGTCGTAATATTTCCAAATATTTTGTTGTGAAACAACTATTTTGGGTGTTTGCTTTTCTTCACCAAAATCAAACCAAGGAATGTCCAAAATAAGTTTATCGTAGATACAAGGTAAAATTTCTTTATTTTGCCAAGACACCACGCCATATTTTCCGTCTTTTCTAACGGCAATAACTCCATTTTGAGGAAGTCCTACATAATCATATTCGATTGGAATGATAATTTCTCCTTTAGGGGATATTATGCCGTATTTGTCATTGTTTTTTACAAAATGATCTTCGGGTCCATATTCTACCCACCCCGATAAACCATCATAAATAATAGGAATTATCACATTGTTTTTGTCATCAATAGTGCCAATTTTTCCGTCTTTTTCAACTATAAATATATTTTTTGTGTTTGGGAATTCTTTTTTGAGGTAATAATAATTATACCAAGTGCTATAAATAGCATCATATTCAAAAGGTATCATTATTTTGCCGTCTTGGTGAAAAATTCCAACCTTGTTATTTAAGTCGACAAACACAACAATTCCATTTTTTATTGCGTAAATGAATTTGTATTTAAATGGCTGAATAATTTCATTTTTGTTAGAAACAAAACCATAAAAACCATCTTTTTTTGCTATAAATCCGGGAATTCTCCCAACAGAAGGTTCCTGGTATAATGTGTCATAGAGGAAAGGAATTATTTGTTTTCCATCGAAATCAATAAGTCCAACTTTATTTTCTTTGTTGACCACATAAATATTTTCGTCACACACCCAATACGACACAATACCTTTTGTAGGAATTACATTTAAATATTCGTCAAATACTGTAACTTCATTTTGCTTTGTTGCTAAAAAGATATTTGCATAATTAGAATAAATAGAAGGTTGTTCAATAAAATCATACTCCAATGGTAAAACTAACTCTCCGTATTCATCAATTATTCCGTATTTTCCTTTGCTTGCAACTATCGCTTTTCGCCCTAAGCCGAAAACATCTGCAAAATCATATATTCCAAAAGGAACTACAAAGTTATTATTACTATCTAAATAAGCAAATTTTGCACCGGATTGTGCAATCATTAAATTTTTTTGCTTCTTTGTTGCATTCAGATATGCAACTGTATTTTTAAGCGTTGCTAAAACCCTTTTACCTTCTTTGGTTGTTACAAGAATCGGTAACTTCTTACTATTTGTAGGCAAATAGCCCAACGGTGATTTTTGTACAATTTCATAATTATTTATATTGTTTTTTTGACAAATTACAACAATAGGAATAGCAAAAAAGAAAAATGCAAAAAAAACATTTCGCATTTTTATTAATTTTAAAAGACTTATATAAATCATAATTATCAATTTCTAATTATTTTCTTGTCTGCCAATTACGCTAGTCTGTTCTCCCCGGTTACCGATAACGTTTGATAATATGGCAAGTAATTTTTTCATCTTATTACAAAACTAATCGGAATCACTGTATATGATTTGACAGGTTTTCCACCAATTTCTGCTGGTTTCCAGTTTGGCATTAATCTAACAAGTCTTAATGCTTCTTCATTAAATCCTCTGCAATCATCAAGTCCACGCAAAATAACAAAGTCCGATAATTCTCCTTGTTCATTTATTAACACTCTCAGATATACTTTGCCAGTACAATCGTCTTGACTTGGCCAAATTCCATTCTCACTAATAAATTTCTCAATACTTTCCTTTGTCTCTTTTTCTCCTTTGTATAGAAATTGTGCGTATTTATCAACTTTCCAATAAGCAGTGGTCGGATTGTCAATTGTTTTGCATTTAAAATCTGTGTAAGGAATATTAATCGTCAGGATGTATTGTACTCGAATAGGTTTATTTATTTGTAATCCTGGTTTCCAGTCAGGCAAAAGTTTGATAACTCTTCTAATCTCATTTTCAATCAAGCTGTCATTTACCAACCATTCCAGTCGTTGTGTATAATCAGGATTTGTCTGAACATTAATCACTTTTCCAGTTGTATCAATTTCGAAAAAAACTAAAACTTTTCCTTGATGGTTACTGTAATTAAGAATTTTAAAATCAAGATTGTTTTCGATGAAACACCATAAAGAATCTTCTCCACCAGGGAATTGTGGAGAAGTCTCAATATAATCAATCAACTCGTAATCAGAACTAACTGAATCTATTTTAGAGTCGATTTTTGTTTGAGAAAATCCAGTCAGAGCAAAAGAAGTCAATAGTATTATTATTAAAAATCTCTGCATATTTGTCGATTTTATTATTGGCCACAACTCGTTCATATATACATCTTTTTCTTATTTTAAGTGTACAAATACATTCTAATTGGGAAATATTATAAATCTTTTTGCATTATAGGGGTGTATAATATTTCTACAACAATAAATTTATTTTTACAAATCATCAAATAAACTTTTATGTTATTGCAAATATAAAACTTTATTTTTAAATATGCAAGGATTTTGATAAAAAATTTCAGGTTTTAGTTCAAAGCATGGTTCGGCTTTGCTCAACACAGATTTTTCAACAGCATCAAAAGGCGTTTTTAACATTAAGTTCTATTCTCAGTTCTCCATGTCTTTTGTAAAGCATGTAATGCACAAGAAAAGCTATTGAGACATTGTTCATTTCTTTTTTATTTCGATTATGCTTAATATAAATATTAGTATATATTTCTTTTAAAATAAAATATCTTATCATAAAAAAAGACAGTATTCAAAAATACTTATTAATTTTACCTAGTAAAAATATTTTTATGAAAAAGGTAATAATATGGACTTTAATAGTTCTAATTATCGTTGCAGTAACAATATTTTACATGCGAATCAATGAAACCGCAAAATATAAAAATAAAGGAAATATATTAATAGAAAGAATAGAGAGTTATAGACAAAGACATGGGGAACTCCCTGATAATGTCAAAGAATTGGGAATAGAAGAAGAAATGGGAGAAGGTCCTTATTATGAGAAAATAGATAGTGTTAAATATATTGTTTACTTCAATATTGGTTTTGATAATGCATTTATATATTATTCTGATACCCAAAAATGGGAATGGACCCCTTAAAAAAAGCCATGAAATTCGTTTTTTTTTGATTTCATAAAATGAAAAAGCTTAATTACATAAATTTTTTAAAAATGTAATTTATTCAAAATTAATTACACTCTTAATTTACTGTGAATGGATGAATAATACTTTAGTTATTAATTAAACAATTAATTCGAAAAGCTTATTATATTTCACACCGCCCTTACTAATTATTTCGTCAAATTTCTTTATTTATCATTTACCTCTCTCCCACCCTACTACTCACTATATTGCCAAATCAAAGCCTATTATTTCACTATAATTATTATTTTTTATAAAATTTACGCTTTTGGCGATATAATCATGCATTAATGCATCTTCATTGATGAAAGCTACATTTTCTCTAAAAGCAGAAAATACTTTTTCTAAAATTGGAGAAGTTTTGTGAGGGCGTCTAAGTTCTAATGCTTGTGCGGCATTCAATAATTCTATAGCTAAGACTTTTTCTACATTATTATAAATTTTCAAAGCTTTAGTAGCTGCATTAGCTCCCATACTTACGTGGTCTTCTTGTCCTTGAGAAGATTCGATAGAATCCACTGAAGATGGTGTAGCCAGCTGTTTACATTGACTCACAATAGCTGCAGCTGTATATTGTGGTATCATAAAACCTGAATTGAGACCTGGATTGGCTACTAGAAAAGAAGGTAAATTCCTTTTGCCACTAATTAATTGATATATACGTCTCTCGGAAATATTAGCTAATTCTGATAATGCAATGCCAATGAAATCTAAAACAAGTGCAAGTGGCTCTCCATGAAAATTGCCACCAGAGAGTATTTTATTTTCATCAGGAAATATTGTTGGATTGTCTGTCGCACTTTGTATCTCTGTAGATATCACATCTCTGAAATATCTGTAAGTATCTTTGATAGCACCATGCACCTGAGGTATACAACGAAATGAGTATGGATCCTGCACTTGCTCTTTGCTAATTTGTTGTATTTCACTGCCTTCTAATAATGTGAGCATGTTTTTAGCAGTATTTTGTTGTCCAAGATGAGGTCTCACTAAATGTAGTCCTTCATAGAAGGGATCAGATAATCCATAAAAGGCATCTAATGACAATGCTCCGATTATATCTGCCCATCCAAGTAAATTTCTCATTTTTATAACTAAATAACTAGCATATGACGACATAAACTGAGTACCATTTAGTAGTGCTAGACCTTCTTTAGAAGCTAATTCTATTGGTGACAAATTTAATAATTTATAAAGCTCTTGTGTGCTGATTTTTTTACCTCGATATATAACTTCTCCTTTACCTATCAATGGTAATGATAAATGTGCTAAAGGAGCTAAATCTCCAGATGCTCCTAGTGAACCTTGTTCATATACTACAGGATGTATTTCATTATTTAAAAAATATATTAATCGCTCTACAGTATCTAATTTGACGCCACTATTCCCATATGATAAACCTTGTATTTTGAGGGCCAGCATCAGTCTAACTATCTCTTCAGATACCACATCTCCTATACCACAAGCATGGGATAAAATTAATTTTTCTTGTAAAATAGATAAAGAATCTTTAGGAATTTTAATAGAATATAATGCTCCAAATCCAGTATTAATGCCATAAACAGGTTTATCATTTTTTTCTAAATAATCATCTAAAAATTGCCTTGATTTTTGAATATTATTTTTAGCTACCTCACTCAATTGTACATCCACTCTATGATACATTATATCCTCTAATGTAGCAAAATTTAATTTTCTTTCAATATTATAAGTTCCTAACATAATAATTTGTATTATTTTTTGGCAAAATTATATTTAATTTTTCTATTTTTAAATATTACACTAATAAGTATTAATATTTTGAAAGCTTTTGATAAAATTTCATTATAATCTATAATGATTATTCATTCAAATAAATTAATTTTATAATATATTGATGCTTTTAAATCTTTTTTAATATTTGGCAATAATTAATTAATGCCTATATGTTATATTTAAATAGGAAAATTTTTTAAAATCATCTGGAAAGATATTGTTTAATTTAATTTTTTTGTTTTTATTTGCAAATAAATTAATAAAAAAATTAATATATTTGCAAAAAAATAAAACTATGAAAAACATTAAATTATTTTTAATATTAATTCTACAACTATGTGTTGTTGATTTAATAACTTGTCAAAACGTGGGTATTGGAGTAACTCAGTTTACACCTGATAGCTCAGCAATTTTAGAGATTAGAGGAACTAAAGGTATACTTATACCACGTATGACTACTAGTGAGAGAGATGCAATTGCTAATCCTGCACAATCTCTATTAATCTTTAACACTACTACCAATTGTTTTGAAACATTTGTAAATGGACTATGGCATTCAATGTGGTGTGATTCATGTTCAAGTTTAAATCTTACGGCTTCTGCTTCTCCCACTGCTATTTGCATCGGAAATAGTTCTATTCTCACTGCTACTGGTGCTGATAGCTATCAATGGAATACTGGAGAGACAAATGCTAGCATAACCGTTACTCCTTCTACAAATACAACTTATACTGTTACTGGTACATCTGCCGGTTGCTCAGCTACTACAACCGTTAGCGTAATTGTTAATTCTTCGCCTAATATTACGGCTTCTGCTTCTCCCACTGCTATTTGCATCGGAAATAGCTCTATTCTCACTGCTACTGGTGCTGATAGCTATCAATGGAATACTGGAGAGACAAATGCTAGCATAACCGTTACTCCTTCTACAAATACAACTTATACTGTTACTGGCACATCTGCCGGTTGCTCAGCTACTACAACCGTTAGCGTAATTGTTAATTCTTCACCTAATATTACGGCTTCTGCTTCTCCCACTGCTATTTGCATCGGAAATAGCTCTATTCTCACTGCTACTGGTGCTGATAGCTATCAATGGAATACTGGAGAGACAAGTGCGAGCATAACGGTTACTCCTTCTACAAATACAACTTATACTGTTACTGGTACATCTGCCGGTTGCTCAGCTACTACAACCGTTAGCGTAATTGTTAATTCTTCACCTAATATTACGGCTTCTGCTTCTCCCACTGCTATTTGCATCGGAAATAGCTCTATTCTCACTGCTACTGGTGCTGATAGCTATCAATGGAATACTGGAGAGACAAGTGCTAGCATAACCGTTACTCCTTCTACAAATACAACTTATACTGTTACTGGTACATCTGCCGGTTGCTCAGCTACTACAACCGTTAGCGTAATTGTTAATTCTGTGATACCCACAATATCAGCCTCTGCTAGTCCATCGACTATTTGTTCTGGCTCATCCTCTACTCTCTCTGCCAATGGTGGCACTACTTATATTTGGAGTACGGGCAGTACAAATCAAACTATTACTGTTTATCCTACAACTAATACAACTTACACAGTTACCGGTACAACTTCTGGTTGTTCTTCTTCTGCTACAATAAATGTTACAGTAAATCCATCTCCATCAGTAACAATATCTGGTTCTCCAACAACAATATGCTCAGACTCATCAGCTACTCTCACTGCTAATGGTGCTACTACTTATAGTTGGAGTACGGGCAGCACTAATCAAACTATTACTGTTTCTCCATCTAGTACGACTACTTATACTGTTACAGGTACTTCATCAGGTTGTTCTGCCACTGCTACTATTACTATTACTGTAGTGCAGTGCTGCACACCTGTCACACCATGCCCTACAGCAGGTCCTGTAACATATAATGGTTATACTTATAATACTGTGCAAATAGGTACACAATGCTGGATGATAGAAAACCTTCGTACAACTAAATATAGAGATGGTACAGATATTACTAATGGTAATATGACATCTGTTTGGGAAGATGCTACTATTACAACTGGGAAATATTGTAATAATCACGGTGTAGGCGATGGATTATTTTATGATTTTTATGCGGCCTCATCAACTAAAAATATTTGCCCTACTGGCTGGCATGTCCCCACACAATATGAATTTGAAACACTACAAAGTAGCGCTGGTGGAAATACTCAAGGAAATAAACTTAAAGACAATATAACGTGGAATGGTACTAATAGCTGTGGATGGAAAGGCGTTTATGGTGGCTATAGAGCCCCCAATGGGACATATTACGATTATCAAACATCTGGAACATTTTGTTATGGAGTATGGTGGACTAAAACGAGTCTTGGTACTTATGCTGTAGATTTTAGATTATATGATAATGGTGGAATACAAGTTAATACATACGGTTCAGATAAAAAGAAGGGTCAATATATAAGATGTATCAAGGATTAATAACATTTAATAATTTATTTAAATTATAATGAATCAACTAAATTGTCTAAGAACATTATTTTTAGTTTTATTTTCTTCATTTTTTATTAGTGTAAATGCTCAGAATATCTCTGGGACGATAGAACATGCTTCTAACATATCACTTTACTTATTTTCATACTATGGTAACGAACAAAAATTAATAGATAGCTCTATAACTGATGATAAAGGAAATTTTAATTTCAAAATGCCAGATACAGGTATACAATATGAGGTGCGGTTAGGCAATAGTTCACAATTTTTTTATATTTTAAAAGATGAAAATGATGTTAAGCTAAAAACTGTTTACAATCCTAACCAAATGTGGAATTATGCAGAAGATAGTATGAAAATCATTAAATCTAAAGAAAATAAAGAATTTTATAAATTTCTAAAATATCAACGTAGCTGGATGATAAGCCAATATTGGCTTTTACAAATGTTGAGATTATATCCTATTATAGATCCTTTTCATAAAACCTTAGTACAAGAGTACAATGATAGATATGAGAATTTAGCTAACTTTATGGAAAAAAGTAAAAAAAATCTGAAATACAATGCTCATCGCATAGCTTTAGCATATTATTTACCTAATCCAGATTGGAAAATGCCAGATCCATGGAGAGATAGCGTGATGGCTGCACATTTTTTTGATAATTTCGATCCATCTGATCCCATCTTTTTATACACTTTTGTTTTACCTGAAAAAATGGAAATGTATATGAAATTGAAAACAAATATACGTGATGAGTATGGCCAACCAGTATATGACGAGTTTTTATTTGCTTCTGCTGCTTTAGATTTTCTCAAACACACAGAAAAAAATTTAGCAGTTAGAAATTTTTGCTTATCCTATTTTTTAAATTTTTTTAAAGATCAGCACTTAGAGAAAGCATTTATAATAGTATATGATGAATATTTGAAAACAGAAGAAGGAGATTGTGGTTCACAAGATGATCAATGGGCTTGGGCTAGAAAATTGGCAGATAAATACAAAGGTATAGAATTAGGAAACCCTGCACCAGATTTTGTAATTCCACAAAAAAATATTTCTTTGTATGATTTACCAACCAAATATATATTATTGGTTTTTTGGGCTAGCTGGTGTCCTCATTGCACTGAGGAGATACCATATATTTATGAGACTACAATGGATTTCCCAGATTCTACTCTTACTACGGTAGCTATTTCACTAGATACAGTGCCACAAATGTTAGAAACTTTTATTGATATTAAAAATATTAAAAATCGTTGGATTCATTATTCTGAATTTAAAGGATGGAATAGCAATGTAGTAAAATTATATAATGTTTATGCTACTCCTACAATGTTTCTACTAGACAAAGATCGCAAAGTCATTGCTAAACCCATTAGTTATGATGAATTATCCAAGGTATTTATAAAATTGAAAAGAGGTGAATTGTAAATATTAAACTCTTTTTATTTTAAAAATTTATTGTAATAGAAATTTAGATAAAAAATTCTCTTAAAAATTTTTATCTAAATTGAATGAGAATAAAAATAATTCTATGTTCCAATTAAAACTGAATTAGAAAATGATTTGTTAATATACTTGTAGTAGCAATTCATCAAATATCCAAATAATACATATTCTTTATCAAATCATTTTCCTATCATATAATTTCCTTTTTGTCATTTTCTTTGTTTAGATAACAAATGAAATGATATAAAATAAATTTATCTTAGCTTATTATTTTAAACCCTTAATGTGATGAGTCTTTCACCAAATTTTCAAAAATAAAATGCCAATTTCGATTATTTTATTTATTTTTCAAAAAATCTAGAATACCAGTTTTCTGGATCTAAATGCCATTGATCTAATATAGGTAAAACATCATCAGATATATACTTGTTTGCAATAGCATTAGGCAACAAATGTGGATAATCTGCTAATGAATAAACATCTATATTGTTTTGTTTAAATTCATTCTCTACCCAAGAAAAAGCATATGAAAAAATAGACACCAATCCAATGACCTTACAATTAGCATCTACAATAGCATTAATAGCATGTCTACTACTTTTACCAGTAGATATTAAATCCTCGACAACGATGACATTTTGTTTTTCTGGTAGATACCCTTCAATCTGATTATGTAATCCGTGTTCTTTAGCCTGTGAACGAACATAGATAAATGGCTTGTTTAGCAAATGAGCTAAAAGAGTTCCCATAGGTATGCCGGCAGTAGCCACACCAGCAATATAATCTAAATCATCAAATTTTTCTAATACTAAATCTTTTAAAAAATTTGCTATTTGAGTACGATACTGGGGATAGCTTAATATTACTCTATTATCGCAGTAAATAGGCGACCTTAATCCTGATGTCCATGTAAAAGGATTTGCATAATTTAATTTTATTGCGTTAATTTGCAAAAGAATTTTACAGGTTTGCTCACAAATTTGCTTATTAAAAATCATAATAGTGATATATAAAATTTTCATCAAAAATAAAATAATTTTAATTACTGATGATATTCATATTTTGAAGCACATAACAGATAGAGTGCTCATTAAGTATCAGCCTAATATTAATGAAATTATAGATATTCTAAAAGATTTCTCTGATAATGATGTTTATCAACAGCTTATTCTTATTAGCTACGAATTAGAAACTTTTTATATAAAATTTTATAATTTATTCAAAGTCGTTTTAGGTGCAGGAGGTGTAGTCTTTAATGAAACTATGGATAAAATTTTATTTATTTTAAGAAATGGTGTTTGGGATTTGCCCAAAGGGAAAATTGACTTCGGAGAAAGTGACGAAAAAGCTGCTATCAGAGAAGTATGTGAAGAAACTGGTGTTTGTGACCTCACACTTATTAAACGGTTAGATTCTACACTTCATATTTATTTCTCTAATAATGAAGCATACTTAAAAGAAACTCATTGGTTCAGTATGAAAGCTAAAGAAAATCTACAACTCATTCCACAAAAAGAAGAAAAAATAGAAGTGGTACAATGGTTTACTCCAGATGACATCAGAGCTAATTGGGATAATATGTTTCTAAGTATTAAAAGCCTTTTAGTATCAAATAATTTTTTTAAACTTTAATTTATTTTTGTTAAAAAGTTAATTCTCATTTGCTTATTTGTATATTAAATTATTTAGTTTTAATTTTGTAATTAAAGAATTTTTAAAAATTAAAATGAAAAAAATATTAATAATTGTAGTTTTAATAAATTTATTTTCTAATTTATTTTCACAAAATTATATTGTAGTATTAGATGCTGGGCATGGTGGCAAAGACCCTGGTGCGATATATGGTAATGTTAGAGAAAAAGATATCACACTATCAATAGCATTAGAAGTAGGTAAAATTTTGACGAATAAATATAATAATCTAAAGGTAATATATACTCGCCAATCAGATATTTTCGTACCTTTGATAGAGCGTACACGTATAGCTAATAAGGAACATGCTAATCTTTTTGTTTCTTTTCATGTAAATGCTTCTAAATCTCCTGAACCCAGTGGCTATGAAGTTTATGTGATGGGAAATGCTAAAGTAAAAGATTGGTTAGAAACTGCTATTGCTGAAAACTCAGTTGCTATCTATGAAGATAATTATTTAGAATCTTATGATGGCATAGATCCTAACTCTACTGAAGGGTATATCGCTTTTTCTCTCTATCAAAATCAATTTCTCGATAAGAGTTTAATTTTAGCTGATAAAGTTACTAGCAGCACTTTGCAAGTAGCTCCTTTTATGAATAGAGGAATAAAACAAGCTCCTTTTTTTGTTCTCTACAAAGCTACAATGCCTTCAATACTAATAGAAATGGGATTTATAACCAATCAACAAGATAGGACATGGATCACTAATAAAGATAATCAAAAAAAAATAGCTAATAATATTGCTAATGCTATTGCAGATTATATAATAGATGTAGATAATTTCCCACTTGTAGAAACAACAACTGCAGCAAATATAGATACTACTATTACAGTTACTAGTGAATTAATTTATTATATTCAATTTCTATCAAGCTCAGAAAAACTTTCTAATAACCATAAAATATATAAAGATTTCCCATCTGACTCTGTTTCTTATTATTCTTTTAATAATGCTTATAGATATATATATGGTCATTTTACTAATTTTAATCAAGCTCGAGACAAATTAAATTATGTAAAGCAAAAAGGATATAAAGATGCTTTCATTGTTAAATTTAAAGATGGGCAAAGAGTTTTTTAGAAATTTTATATCTGTTTAACATCCTTTTATTTATGACCAATATACCAATATTACATTTATTATATAATGTAATTTTTAGTATATTAAGATGTAATAGAATTAGCCTTTCACTAATATCCGAGTTTCAAGAATTATCATAGATTATCTAAGTTTTATTTAACGATAAAAATATTATTATTAAATTGTGTCTATTTTTCTTTATTGATGGATGCTATTTCAATAATTATAATAATCTAAAATATTAAATATTTATCAAATTATTTACATGTAATGTACAAAATTTAATAGGAAAATGTAATTTTTAAAAATAAATTATATTTATATTAAAAAAAATATATAATTTTGTAAAAAACAAAAAAAAATTATGAAAAAGTTAACAATTATTTTAATCATGTTGATCTCATTATTAATGGGAA
>Ga0209537_1000453_pt1 | contig 49709 bp, 42 predicted proteins | sample BioPla4DNA1_FD_187698 | JGI IMG/M metagenome (GOLD analysis project Ga0209537, IMG submission 187698) | Biogas fermentation microbial communities from Germany - Plant 4 DNA1 (SPAdes) (version 2) | ecosystem: Engineered > Bioreactor > Anaerobic > Digestate | place: Bielefeld, North... | reverse complement strand
AGATCGTCATCACCATCAACGCCGATGATATTGAAAAGAACAAGCGGCGCGGAGATCTGGGAATTACCTACGACATGGATGTTCTCAGACTGATCGACGCATTCCGTGATATAGGGCTTTTTGTAGGAAGTGTAGTCATTACACAATACCGTTCCCAGTATTCAGCCGATCTGTTCCAAAAGAGGCTTGAGAACCTTGGGATTAAGGTATACAGGCATTATCCCATCCCGGACTATCCCTCCAATCTTCCGCTGATAGTAAGCGATGACGGCTATGGAAAGAACGATTATATCGAGACATCACGATCCTTGGTGGTGGTAACCGCTCCTGGACCGGGAAGCGGGAAAATGGCGGTATGCCTCTCCCAACTGTACCATGAGCACAAACATGGAAAAGAGGCCGGGTATGCGAAATTCGAAACATTCCCCATCTGGAATCTTCCGCTGAAGCATCCCATCAATCTGGCCTATGAGGCGGCAACAACCGACCTTAACGACGTCAATATGATTGACCCATTCTATCTTGAGGCCTATGGCACAACTGCCGTAAGCTATAACAGAGATGTTGAGATATTCCCGGTGCTCAATGCCATATTTGAAAAGATTAAGGGACAGTCTCCATATAAGAGCCCTACCGAAATGGGCGTAAACATGGCAGGGCATTGTATTACCGATGATGAGGTTGTCTGCCGGGCATCCGAGCAGGAAGTCATACGCCGGTATTACAATACCTATTGCGCACTGCGCCAGGGCCTTGCAGAAAAAGCGGAGGTCTACAGACTTGAGCTCCTGATGAAGCAATTGGGCATATCTTCAAAGGACAGACCCGTGGTTGGCGCAGCCCTTACCCGGGCTGAGTCGACGGGCGGACCTGCAGTTGCAATCCAATTCCATGACGGGCGCATCGTCACAGGAAAGACCACACCTCTTCTTGGAGCTTCGGCGGCTGCTCTGCTCAATGCTCTAAAGGAACTGGGCGGCATTCACCATGACATTCATCTGATTTCGCCCATTGTAATTGAACCCATTCAAGTATTGAAAACAAGCCACATGGGGAACAGAAACCCCCGTTTGCATACCGATGAGATCCTGATTGCCCTGTCCATTTGTGCGGCCACCAACCCCACTGCGGCTCTGGCTCTGGAACAGCTTCCCAAACTGAAGGATTGCGAAGCCCATTCATCGGTCATCCTGTCCAGGGTTGATGAGAACGTATTTAAGAAGCTGGGCGTCCATCTTACCTGTGAACCCCAGTACCAGACAAAGAAACTATACCATAAGTAACGGGCGGACAGGCTTTTCCCTTTATAAACATCAGGAGGTGACCAATATGCCCTTTTATGATTTAAAATGCAAGTGCGGTGAAGTGTTCAATAAGATGGCTTCCATCAGCGATAAGGAAAACAGGCGGATAAAATGTCCCAAATGCGGAAGCAATGAACTTGAAACCGTATATTTAAGCGTAAACGTCGTTAAGTCCGGTAACAGCGACAATGTCCGGTGCCCCAATATTGACCGCTGCGGTGGCTGCTGCCCCCATGGCTGACAGAGCCGGTACGCCTGCCTCCCCTGACATTTCATCATATAGGAAAGTAATCACACAAAAGCAAACTGCACTATTCTATTGCAAAGAATAGTGCAGTTTATTGTTTTTCAGACACATATGGCACAAAACTATGTTACCGCAATATAGACGTATTCGCCGCAACAGGATGAGCCAGGGAATGTGCAGTCCCGGCTCCCGGTTATTTCAGCAGTTTTATTGTGCTTCTACTATTGTCTCATGTGACCGGCGCAGGATTGAATATGCACAGATCGTTGGCGATCCGGTACTTTTCAGCAGCAGGCCTGGCTTCGCCGCTCGCGACCCTGACTATGTAATCGAACAGTTCCATGCCCTTTTCTTCTATTGTAGATTCGCCTGTGGCAATGGTTCCGGCGTCTATATCGATGAGATCATTCCATATATTTTTAAGGCTGGTTCTGGATGAAACCTTTATCACAGGGGCCGCCGCCAGGCCATAGGGCGTGCCCCGCCCCGTTGTGAATACCTGCAAAGTTATGCCTGAGGCCAGCTGCATGGCGCCGCACACAAAATCACTTGCGGGTGTTGCCGCAAAGATCAGACCCTTTCTGCCTGGTTTCTCACCGGGCGCTAGCACCTCCACGATGGGTGATGTCCCGGACTTGGTGATGGATCCCATGGCCTTTTCAACTATATTGGAAAGGCCGCCTTTCTTGTTGCCCGGCGTAGGGTTGGCACTGCGGTCCACCTGCCCCTTATTCAGGTAGTTATCATACCAGGCCATTTCGTTCCCCAGCTTTTTGCAGACCTCTTCACTGACGCATCTTTCGGCCAGGATGTGCACCCCATCCCTTACTTCGGTTACCTCGGAGAATAATACCGTTGCTCCCGCCTTTACCAGCAGATCTGCAGCAAAACCCGCCGCCGGGTTTGAGGTTATACCCGAGAAGGCGTCGCTGCCGCCGCATTGGATTCCTATGCACAGATCGGACAGCGGAAGGGTTTCCCTCCTTCTTTCATTAAGCCTTGCCAGCTTTCTTTCGGCCATCTCCATAACGGCTCTTATCATGGCATCAAAACCTTCCAGTTCCTGAAGGACTATCACATTCCCGCCGTTGTTGTCCTGGTCACCCAGTATCCTGTCCACAGTGAGCTTTTCACAGCCCAGAGCCACCACCATGATCTCCCCGCCGAAATTGGTGTTATCCAACAGGTTCTTTATAGCCCTTATGGGAATTACCGCGTCGGGCGCATCTATGGCAACACCACAGCCATAGGCATGGTTAATGGGGATAACGTCATCAACATTGGGGTACTTAGGGAGTATCTCGCGCCTGATCCTGTCCACGGCTATGTTGAGCACACCTGCAACGCACTGCACCGTGGTGGTGATGGCCAATATGTTCCGGGTTCCCGCAAATCCGCCCTTGGGGTTCCTGTAACCCTCAAACGTGGTTTTAGGAGGCGTATGGTGAAAGTCCCAGCCTGCCCTGGTGCCAAAAGTCATCCTGGTGACATCGGGAGTCGGGGGAAGTTCCAGCATATTCTCGTTCACCCAGTCCCCCTTGCGTATATCCTGCAGCGCGTAGCCCAGGATTACCCCGTAGCGGATAATAGGGGAACCCTCTGGTATTTCCTCCAGGGCGATCTTATGTCCCTGGGGTATATCATTTCTTGCGGAAACACCGTCAATAACAACTGTCCCCTTCCCAATGTGGTTTATGGCAACTGCCACATTATCAGCACTGTTTATCTTTATGCACCTATGCAAAGATATCATCCTTTCGAACAGAACAAGGAGGCAGGGCTTGTCCCACCTCCCCCCTTACCTCACAAGACACGGCCTTTTACTGTCAAACTTCCAGCCGGGTATCAGATACTGCATGGCAACAGAATCGTCACGGTCATGGCTGTCCATTTTATTATACAGCTCATTGGCCTTCATAACCCGATCCATATCAATGTCTATACCCAGCCCCGGCGCGTTGGGTACCTCTATTTTACCGTCTTTAATCTTCATGGCATTCCTGCAGAGATCCTGCCCGTCCTGCCAGATCCAATGGGTATCCATGGCAGTTATGTTACCGGGCGTCGCCGCAGCCGTATGAACGTACATTGCCAGAGTTATGTCGAAATGGTTATTGGAATGGCAGCCCCATGTCAATCCCCATTCGTCAAGCATCTGGGCAACGCGGACGCTTCCATCCATGTTCCAGAAATTCGGATCAGCAAGCACGATATCAAATGCCCGCAGTGAAGTACCATGGTACAACTGCCGCCAGTTTGTGACAATCATGTTTGTGGCAACCCTGAGCTGTGTGGCATTCTTGAATTCGCACATTATTTCCCTGCCCGAAAAGCCCCTTTCAGGTCCGCAGGGATCCTCCACATATGTCAGAATCCCCTGCATGCCCCTGCAGTACCCGATAGCCTCTTCAAGGCTCCATGCACCGTTGGGATCAATGCTTATGCGGGCATCAGGCATTGCCTTCTTAAGCGCCCTTACGGCTTCCATCTCCTGGTCTCCCTTGAACACCCCGCCCTTTAACTTAAAGCATCTGAACCCATATTTTTCCCTGGCAGCCAAAGCCTGCTCAACGATGGCCTCGGGCGTCAGGGTTTCTCTGCGCCTTATCCTGAACCATGCATCACTGTTACTGCTTTCGTCGATATAGGGCAGGTCGGTTCTATTCCTGTCGGATATATAGAACAGATAACCCAGGGTTTCAACTTCTTTTCTCTGCTGACCGTTTCCCAAAAGGGCGCAGACCGGAAGATTCATAAACTTGCCGAGAAGGTCGAGAAAAGCGCTTTCTATGGCGGTCTCGGCGCGGACAACGAATTTAAGCTTCTTCAGGTTCAGCTTCTGTATGCCCTCACCGTCATCACCGGCTGTAAGTCCGCTCTTCTGGATCCTGTCTATAACTGCCCTGTAATTGCCGATTTCCTGGCCGATAACATAACTTTTAAAGCTCTCCAGGGTCTTTGCAATATCATCACCGCCGTGGGTCTCCCCCAGTCCGGTGCTGCCGCTGCTGTCCTTGAGAATAACGATATTTCTCGTAAAGAAAGGGGCGTGAGCCCCTGACAAAGTCATAAGCATACTGTCATAACCGGCAACGGGAATGACCTGCATATCTGTGATAACCGGTGTGCCTCTCATGCTGAAACCCTCCATCAGACCTGCTCCTCCTTCTTTTCCTTTTCAATCAGTTCCAATGCCCTTTCCAGTCTCTCCTGCATGAGTTCCTGCCATATGGAAGGATCAATAAAAGGATTGTAGTCATCAGTTATCTTATCCACATGCATCAGTATTCCCACCTGGTTGGTGTGGGACGGCAGCGTGATATCCACATGCAATTTGGCCAGTTTTTTAAGTCCATCGATATACTCGTCCCTCAGGGACATGGGCAGGCCTGTCTTCTCAAAATACTGCTTTGAAATTGTATTAAGTCCGATACCTCCATGAATACCGCAGCGGAGCACTTTTCCGTCCTTATCCTTCACATCGAAGAACATGGATGTGCACCCGGGTGTATGACCCGGTGACGCTATGGTGCGGATTGCTATATTGCCCTGGGTGATCAGCTTGTCGTCTGCGTAGAACTCATCGGGTTCAAACATACCACATGTGTATTGGCCGTCCCCGCCGATCAGATCCCTTCTCTCGGTTAAGAACAGCATGTCACGCTCGCCAAGATAGATCTTTGCCCCTGTCAGTTCCTTCAGCGTTCTTGCCGCGCCTATATGATCGATATGGGCATGGGTCAGCAGTATCTTCTTTATATCAGTTATTTCATAACCCAGATTCCTGACACATTCGATAAGCAGATAGGCAGTTTCATGCATCGCAGTGTCAATAAGCACAAGTCCGTCGCCTGTATCAATCAGATAACAGGCTACCCAGTTGTTTCCTGAAACATAATATACTCCCGGAGCCATTCTAAACGGAGGTATGTAGGTTTCCCAGGGGCTCCGGCAGCATTGCTCCATTAGCACCTCAGGGGGTGGTGATGTTCTTGATGTACTGTTTAACGCCATATTTGACCCCTTCCTTTAAATCAGTCTAAACCAAAAAGTGGGTTGTCTCCCGGAAAAACCGCCTGAAACGGCTTTCCGGAAGAATATGAACTTAATCAGGCCGTATTTGCCTGTTTCCTGCTTTTAATCGCAGACCACAGCTTTCTCAATATGGGTGAGAATATTGAGCCTATTCCGATTACCATAAGGATCCCCGAAATCGGCCTTGTAAAGAAGGTAGCCACCGTTCCGGTATACTGGAAAGCTTTCAGCATGTTCAGTTCCAGGATGGGCCCCAGTATGAAGGACAGTATCAGTGGAGATGTAGGAAGACCGCAGTAGCCCATGATGATGCCTATACCACCGAACAAAAGCATCATTCCGCACTTGTAAATGCTTGCAGACTCGACATATGCGCTGATCAGCGCAATCACGATGAGAGCGGAATACATGTAATGATAGGGAATCCTGAGCACATGAGGGAATACTCTCATACCCACCGCCTGCATCAACAGCGCCACCAGCGCGCATATTGCAACAGTGGCAAACATCAGGTATACTATGTGCCCGCTGTTTCTGAACACCATGGGTCCCATCTCAAGGCCGTGGATGGTCAGGGCGCCGATGAGCAGGGCTGTGGTGGAGTCTCCCGGAATACCCAGGGCGGTCATGGGTATCAGCGCACCGCCTATGGCCGCGTTGTTTGCCACCTCGGGGGCCCAAACGCCGGCGGGATTACCCTGTCCAAAGGTTTCTGGCTCCTTGGAAGATGCTTTGGCAGCAGAGTAGGCAACCAGGTTTGACAGTCCGGGTCCCATGCCGGGCAAGAATCCTATCCAGAGCCCTATTAAGAAGGAGCGAATGATATTGACGGTCTGGCCCCGTATCTCCCTAAAGGTTATGCCAAAACCTTTTATACTCTTTGTATCGACTTTTGGAACAGGTTTAAATCCTTTCCCAAATTCTACGATCATCATGCTCAGGGCAAAGATACCGAGCAGTACAACTGTCATGGAAAGCCCGCCCATAAGGTGCATGTTGCCAAAGACGAACCGCGGTTCGGCGTCTATGGGCGAAAAGCCCACGGTAGAAAGCAGGAGACCGATACTGGCCGACGCAAGGCCTTTGAGCATCTGTCCCTTGGAGATTGCCAGAACCAGGGTTATAGCAACAAAACAAAGGGCAAAATACTCCCAGGGTCCCATCATGAATGCTATCCCAGCTATAAACTGACTTAATAGGGCTCCCAGTATGGCGCTCAGAAATGTCCCCGTAAAGGAGGCAACCATACCTATGGCCAGTGCCTTGCCTGCCTGGCCCTTCTTGGTCATGGGATAGCCGTCAAAACATGTGGAAACAGCCGAAGCCGAGCCTGGAATCCCCAAAAGTATGGATCCGATAAATGCACCGGAACATCCGCCGATCCATAAGCTGATCAGGAATATGATCGCAGTGCCGGCGTCCATTGCAAAGGTTAGGGGCATGAATAGCATTACCGCCATGGTGCCGGAAAGCCCGGGTATGGCACCGAAGATAAGGCCTACGATATTAGCGCCGACTAATAGCGCTATATTCATGGGCTGAGCAAATTGCTCCAAAATATATCCTATGATATCCATATTAATACTCCTTGTCCATAGAATGCCAATTCATTACAATATCTTCAAACGGTTTTACTCAAACAGCAGCCCCATAGGAAAGCTCAATCCGAACAAATATACGTAGATAAGATACAGGGCTATGGTAAATCCCACTGAGAAAATAATCCTGGCTTTAAGGCTGGCTTTGTTCCCTTTGGCAAACAGGGTTGACAGCACGAAAAGAAGGATCGGGGTTGAGATGAGGTAGCCTATATATTTCAGGCATAATACATATACGATTAGCAATAATACCGTTACGGCTATCTTCAGCCATCCTTCCTTTATCAGGAAGGGGTCTTCTTCTCCCTTTTTAATTGTGCCGATGATGAATATTCCACCGCCGCATACCACCAACCCAAAAGCCGCAATCAGGGGCATAAGCTTCGGGCCGGGATAGCTGGCTGTCATGGGCGTACTGAACTGGCTTACCAGGATGGCTACGACTACGCCCGCTATTACTAGCAAGGCTCCTGCAATTTGATCCCTTTTGATCTTTATCATATAATCACCCTACTTTTATGTAAAACTCTTTGGTACGGACCTTTATATATCCCTTCCCGTTACAGTCCCCGGCCCGCACCTAGGCTCAGTGTTCTGTTATAAGAGGCTGTTCCGGTCAGCGGAACAGCCTTGGTATACAACCCGGTCTTTATTTGTCCAGGCCAAGCTCCTTGACCATTTCATTAATGAGCTGTTCCTGCGCCTTAAGCCTTTCTATGCCTTCCTCCCTGCTGAAGAAGATCAGATCCATTCCTGCAGGCTTGAGTACTGCATTAACGTCATCATGTCCGGCGGCTTGCGCAAAATGATCATAAAGCTTCTGAGCAAGCGCCTCGTCCATTCCCTTGGGCCCTAGAACAAAGACGATTGTTGCAAACTGCAGATCGTAGCCCTGTTCGATAAAGCTGGGAACATCGGGAAGCACGGAGGACCTGCCGCCTTCCTCGTCGGAGGAGAAGCATCCCAATACATTGATCTTGCCTGCTTCGTAATACTGTCTTGCCTGGTTCGGGTTCACGAATGCAGCGTCGATGCTTCCTCCCACCAGAGCCGTCAGCTTGTCGGTGTCGGAACCTGCCTCAACGTATTTGATGTCAATTCCCGCCTCTTTTGCGAACATACCCGTCATGATGTGGGCCGATCCACCTGTCTCAACGCCGAACAGCAGCTCTCCCGGCCTATTCTTGGCCTCTGCAATCAGGTCCTCAAGGTTCTCTATGCCCGAATCAGACCTCACAACCAACACATATCCGCCTTTTTCAGAGCTTACTGCTGCCCCGATGACAGTGAAATCCTCGGTTGCGCTCTTGTCATAAACGCCGGTGGCCGTCTTGATCAGCATTGTGGTATGGAAAAACAGCAGCTTGCTCCCGTCGGATTTTGCATTTCTGATGGTTTCCATTGCCACAACACCGCCGCCATCGGTATTGTTTATGATGTTCACGTTGGCGCCGGTATCCTTGGTGATCTGGGTAGCCACGGTCCTTGCCATGACGTCGGTACCGCCTCCGGCCTTTGCGGGCACCTGGAGTTCAATATTCTTCGGCAGTTCCCCTGCCTTTGATCCAGCTCCGCATCCGGCCAATGTCAGCAGCATTACCAATACCATCAGAACCGCAAGTATTCTTTTCATTTAGATTCCCCCCTAAACTTTAAATCATTATTGGGTTCTGTTCTCAGGAAAGATCGCACAAACCTTGTTTTTATGATCATTCCTGTACTACAAAACTAATTATATAAAAAGCCCTTTGTGTAAAACCATTGACAAATAAAATAAAGATACAATATACTTTTATTAAGTATTGATAAACTTGCATTTATTGAAAGTATTCTTTCAGTATCGGATTTCATACCTTTCTGATTGGTTTCAATTCCCGGTCCTTTCAAGATGTTATACGACCTGTAAAAGCAGAAAGAAGGTGGAGTTGCTATGGCCAAGATGGTTTTTTTCAGCCCGCTGGAAGAAATAACGGATCAAGCTAGGCGGGTTATGGAGAGGCTTGATATCAGGGATGTTGAAATAAGACTGGTTTCCAGTTCCAATGCGGTAAGTCAGGCGAGGAAGGCTGCCGAAGACGGCGCCGAAATCATTATAGCACGGGGCAACCATGCCTCGCTGATTAAGCGGTATACCAATATTCCGGTGGTGGAGATTGTGTTGACCGCGCAGGAAATGGGGCTTGTGATCACCAAAGCCAAAGAGCTTCTGAAAAAGGAGAATCCGATAATAGCCGTAATTGGATTCAGCAACATGTTCTGCGACATGAGCCATTTCGATGAGATATTCGGTATCCGGCTCAGGACATACCTTGTCAAGTACACCGAGGAACTTAGGAACGCGGTGACTCAGGCGGTCAGGGATGGTGTTGATCTCATAATCGGCGGCGAAATAGTCATGGGTTATGCCGAAGATTACGGAATACCCAGCCTTTTCTTTACCTCAACCGAAGACTCAATCCAGCAGGCTCTTCATATTGCCTTCAGGGTAGCCTATGCCTCCGACCTGGAAAAGAAGAACAGTGCGGAGTTGAAAACCCTTCTGGACTATTCATTCAACGCCATAATCAGACTGAATGCGTCAGGTAGTGTTGTTTTGCTGAACCAGATCGCAGAAACCCTTCTTCAAAAGAGCGCTAACGAGGTCATCGGACGGCCCATAGTGGAACTCTTCCCTTCGCTGGAACAGCACCATCTGGATCAGGTGTTGTACCAGGGCGAGGATATAATTTCGTTCTTCACTGCTGTCAATGGCATAGAAGTTACTGTAAACATAGCTCCTATAAAAGTTGAGAACCATGTAACCGGAGCCATACTGTCCTGTCATGAAATACGAAAGATCAACGAACTTGAAACCGAGGCCAGGCGCAAGCTTTATATACATGGTAGGATTCCGAAATATACCTTTGACTGGCTGGAAAAGAATACTTCCTTTGAGGCTGATTTTATAAAAGTCGCAAAACAATATGCCCTTTCAGACGCACCTCTGCATATAAGAATTGATTCCTGCACCGATGCCGACCCCATCGCCCAGTCCATTCACAACGCCAGCCTCCGCAGCGGCGGCCCCTATGTATCAGCCAGATGCTCAGCCTATATGGCTGAAAACCAGCTTGTATACCTCTTTGGTTCAGGCGGGGATAACGAAATAAAAGGAGTGATTGAGGAGGCCCATCACGGAACCCTCTTCATCGATGAGGTGGCTGATCTGGAACCCTGCTCCCAATACCGGCTCCTTGTACTGATCACCGAGAATGTGCTGCTGCGGGATAATGATAACCGGCCTCTCCCCGTTAACATACGGGTTATCACGGCCACCCAGAAAAACCTGTGGTTGATGGCAGAGGAAGGCAAATTCCGGAAAGACCTGTACTACGCAATTACCACCCTTACCCTCACACCCGTCCCCCTGCGCGAAAGGAGGGAGGACTTGATAAGGTTCGCACAGTATCACATCGAAAACTATTGCAAACTGTATTCGAGGTATATAAAACTTACCAGGGGCGCAATAGAGAGGATTGCGGAATACCCGTGGGAGGGCAACGAGCATCAGCTCAAAAACTTCTGCGAAAAACTTGTTCTGTCTTCCACCAGGAGATCAGTGGATGAGGTGCAGGTGGACCAGCTTTTAAATGAATCATATCCGGTTGTCCTAAGGCGCAGACCCGAAAAACCCATCGTTGTGTATAAGGATCCTGAGGCAGCCCATATCGCAGAGCTTCTGGAAAAGCATAACGGGAACCGCACCATGGTGGCAAAGGAGATGAATATCAGCACCACAACCCTGTGGCGGAAGATTAAAAAACATCAGATCAACACAAAATACACCGTATGAATCAATTGTTGAAATGGCGCGTAAATACATCCGGCCGGGTTTTACTCCGGCCGGATATCTGATCATTCTGTCTTTTCTTTTTATCTCACCATACAGGGTTTTTTCGGGTCGAATTTCCAGTCCCTGATATAATACTGCATTCCTATGGAGTCATCCCTGGCTCCCAGTTCGTTTTCTACATAAAGCCTGTTTGCCTCAAGAACCCGGTCCATATCGATCTCTATACCCAGGCCGGGCTTGTCAGGCACTCTGATATATCCATCCCTGATCTGAAGAGGCTCTTTTGTCAGGCGCTCTATGCCCTCCTGCCATATCCAGTGGGTATCAACAGCTGTAATATCACCGGGAACGGCCGCGGCGACATGAATGAACATGGCCAGCGATATATCGAAGTGATTATTGGAGTGGGAACCCCATGTGAGGCCGAACTCATTGCACAGCTGACCCACCCTCACACTTCCCGCCATGGTCCAGAAATGAGGATCCGCAAGGGGAATATCCACGGCATGAAGGGCAATCGAGTGGCACATCTGTCTCCAGTCGGTGGCAATCATATTGGTGGCTGTCGGAATATTTGTGGCACGCCTGAACTCGGCAAGGATTTCCCGCCCGCTGAAGCCGTTTTCGGCGCCGCATGGATCTTCACAGTAGGATAAAACCCCCCGCATATCCCTGCACAGTTCTATCGCATCCTTCAGGTACCAGGCACCATTGGGATCAAGTGTAATCCTGGCATCGGGAAAGGCCTCCTTCAAAGCCTTTACAGCCTTGATCTCCTCTTTTCCTTCAAAAACTCCGCCCTTCAGCTTGAAATCGCAAAACCCATATTTGTCCCGGCTTGCCTTTGCCAGCGCGACAATGGCCTCCGGTGTCATTGCCTCTTCATGGCGGATTCGGTACCATTCGCAATCAGCTTCGGGATCCGAATAATAGGGCAAATCGGTCTTTTTCCTGTCACCTATGTAGAAGAGGTATCCCAGAACCCTGACCGAGTCTCTCTGTTGCCCCTCTCCTAAAAGCCTGGCCACAGGGACCTCCATATACTTGCCCAATAGATCCAGAAAGGCTGCTTCTATGGCCGTTAATACATGAACCCCCGTGCGCAGATCATAGGTCTGGTTCCCGCGCATATCGGGCTCCCCTGTTTCCAGGGCTTTTTTTACATTTAAAAGAACCTGCTTATAATTTCCAATACTCTGTCCCAGTACCAAGGATCTGGAATCCTCCAGACCCCTGGTAATCTTTTGCCCCCCCGGTACTTCGCTTATCCCGATATTTCCGCTGGAATCTTCCAATACCAGGACATTTCTTGTGAAGTAAGGCGCATGCGCACCTGACAGATTCAGCAGCATACTGTCCCTGCCTGCTACCGGATAAACTTTCATATCAACTATCTTCGGTGTCATGCCAAACCTCCCGCTTAATTAAGAATTCCCAAGTTATCAAGCAATGATCTCAGTTCTTCCTTTTTCTCCGGCAGAAGCTCGGCGATGGGATCAAGGCTCTTTCCTACATCAAATCCCTGCATTTCAAGCGATACCTTGATAACCTCAGGGAACGACCCAAGACTGAAGGCCATCCTTAAAGGAGCAAGCTTGAACTGGGCCTCCAGGCTGCCGGCGATGTCTCCTTCCACATATTTATCATATATATCCGCCGTAAGACGGGGCGCTACATTGGCACAGCTGGCTATGGCACCTGTGGCGCCATAGCAAAGAGCCGCGTGGATCAGAGTATCCCTTCCGATCAGTACGCTGAAGTTCTTGGTGTGCCGTGTAAGCCTTATGTATTCCGCAGTATTTGTGAAGTCCCCGGTGCTGTCCTTTATGCCCACGATGTTATCAATGGCAGCCAGACGGGCCACAGTGGAGGGTTCTATGGTTACATTGGTCTTAGGCTTGTTGTTGTACATGACAACAGGGAGGTCAGTGCTTTCAGCCACAGTTTTAAAGAACATATACAGCTCTTCCTGGGTCTGGCTGATAAACATGGGTGTAAGCACAGTTATAGCGTCTACACCTATTTTCTCCGCTATTTTTATCAGCTTGACGGTCCCTCTTGTGGTGATGTGGTTCGCACCGGCAAATACAGGAACCCTGCCGTCAGTCTGTTCAGCCGTTATTTCCAGAATCCTTCTGTAATCATCCTCATCAACACCGTAGAATTCCCCTGTAGTACCCAGCGGTAAGATCCCATGTATGCCACCGCTGATAAGAAAATCGATAATCTGGCGCAGTACCGGTTCGTTCACCCTGCCCTCCCGGGTAAAAGGGGTGATTATGGGCGTGATAATTCCTTTAGGTGTGAAATTCATTGATTGTTCTCCCTTAAGTTATTATTCTCTTCCGATTTTCGTGTTCGCCAGTTTCTCATAGTATTTAGCGATGGCACTGTGATCATCCTGCCCGCACCCATCTATGCGCAGAACCTGCAGCATTTCCATTACCTGTGCAGTCAGGGGCAACGGGCTGCCTACACTGTGGCCTGCAGACAGGGCATTGTTCAGGTCTTTAATATGCAGGTCTATCTTAAAGCCCGGCTTGAAATTACCTGCCATGATCATGGGAGCTTTCGCTTCCATTACAGTGCTGCCCGCAAGACCGCCTCTTATGGCTTCAAACACCAGCTGGGGATCAACCCCGGCCTTTTCGGCGAGCATAAAGGCTTCAGACACAGCCGCGATATTGAGCGCAACAATTATCTGGTTTGCCAGCTTAGTTGTATTCCCCGCTCCGATGTCACCGCAACGGACCACTGAGGAGCCCATGGCTTCCAGGATAGGTTTGCACTTATCGAAAACATCCTGGGGACCGCCAACCATAAAGGCAAGTGTTCCGTCAATCGCCTTTGGCTCACCGCCGCTTACAGGAGCATCCAACATCTTAACTCCTTTTTTCTCCAGCTCAGCGGAGATCTCCTGCGAGGCTACCGGGTTGATGCTGCTCATATCGATGAATACAGAGCCTTCCCTGATAGTCTCAATGAGCCCCCCCTCACCCAGGACAACAGACTTAACATGAGGCGAGTCCGGGAGCATAGTCATGATAATATCGCAGTTGGCACCTATCTCTCTTACATCAGCTGCCTCCCTGGCTCCCGCTTCAACAACTTCTTTTACAGGACCCTTGTTGATATCGTATACTGTCAGGTCATAACCCGCCTTAAGAAGATTCCTGGCCATGGGCTTACCCATTATACCCAGGCCAATCAGTCCCAATTTCATATCTTTTCCCCCCATCCGTTTATTTTTTCCAAAAATAAGCATTTCATATGATTATATCTTTTATGTTTAATTATAATTTTGATACCCTACTGATTCTATTGACAATTAGGATAAACTTACACACCTGATTTATATAGGTTGCGAAATGTTTCTCTGTTTGAAATATCTATTTCATTATTCTGTTTCAAACATTTCGTATATTACAGCCACACCGTGGGTCCCCGGGAATACTGCCTGTTCCAGCCATGCTGTTGGGTGCAAAAAAGCAAGGTGCCGGCACCTGAATCAGGCACCAGCACCTTGCTTTTTACGTCTTCAGCCCATGTGACACCGGGCTTTCATATCATTTTATTACCTCTGTCCCACGTCATCGTCTTTCCTGACCACAGCCTGTGCGGCGGCGAGTCTTGCGATGGGCACACGGAAGGGTGAACAGGATACGTAGTCAAGTCCTACTTTGTGGCAGAACTCTACTGATGAAGGATCTCCTCCGTGCTCACCGCAGATTCCCAACTTGATGTCCGGACGAGTCTTTCTACCCAGCTGGGCAGCCATCTCAACCAGTTTACCTACGCCGGTCTGGTCAAGTCTTGCAAAGGGATCGAACTCATAAATCTTCTTGCTGTAGTAATCTTCAAGGAACTTACCAGCGTCGTCACGGGAGAAGCCAAAGGTCATCTGGGTAAGGTCATTGGTTCCAAAGGAGAAGAACTCGGCCTCTTTTGCGATCTCATCGGCTGTCAGGGCAGCTCTCGGGATCTCCAGCATGGTTCCCACAGTGTATTTGAGATCCACACCAGACTCCTTGATGATGGAGTCAGCGGTCTTGACCACTACTTCCTTTACATACTGCAGTTCCTTAACATCGCCAACCAGCGGGATCATGATTTCAGGTACTACAGTCATACCCTCTTTGTTCACATTAATGGCTGCTTCAATAACAGCTCTTGTCTGCATCTCGGCAATCTCAGGATAGGATACTGCGAGGCGGCATCCGCGATGACCCATCATGGGGTTGAACTCATGGAGTCCGTCTACGATGTCCTTAAGCTCATCAAAGCTCATGCCCATTTCCTCTGCCAGCGCCTTGATATCATCTTCAGCCTGGGGAAGGAATTCATGGAGGGGCGGATCCAGATAGCGTATGGTAACAGGATAGCCCTTCATCTCACGGAACAGACCTTCGAAGTCACTTCTCTGCATGGGCAGAAGCTTATCCAGAGCCTTTCTCCTCTGTTCCTCAGTTCGGGAAACAATCATCTCACGCATAACCTTGATGCGCTCGCCCTCGAAGAACATATGCTCTGTACGGCAGAGTCCGATACCCTCAGCCCCAAATTTGAATGCCTGAGCTGCATCTCTGGGTGTATCAGCATTGGCTCTGACCTTCAGCTTCCTGATGCTGTCTGCCCATTCCATAAAGGTACCGAAGTATCCGGTCACTTCTGGTTCTACAGTGGGCAGCTCTCCATCATATACATTACCGGTAGAACCATCCAGAGAGATCCAGTCTCCTTCATTATAGGTCTTGCCGTTTTTATCTATCATTATCTTTTCATTTTCCTTAATGGTGATCTCACTGCAGCCGGCAACACAGCAGGTGCCCATGCCTCTTGCCACAACAGCCGCATGGGATGTCATGCCGCCCCTGGCGGTCAGGATACCTCTGGCCACATGCATGCCCTCGATGTCCTCGGGAGATGTTTCGTTGCGCACAAGAATGATCTGCTTCTCTCCTGCTTCATGAGCAGCTACGGCATCATCGGCAGTAAAGTAAATCTTTCCGGTGGCAGCGCCGGGAGATGCGGGAAGTCCCTTTCCAACCGGCTTAGCTTCTTTTAATGCCTTTGCTTCAAAATTGGGATGGAGCAAAGTATCCAGCTGTTTGGGATCAACCTTGAGCATAGCCTCTTCCTTGGTCAGCATGCCCTCGTTTACGAGATCCACAGCAATCTTCAGAGCAGCCTGGGCTGTACGTTTACCGTTACGGGTCTGGAGCATGAACAGCTTTCCGCGTTCAATGGTGAACTCCATATCCTGCATGTCTTTGTAATGCTTCTCCAGTTTTTCGGCAATCTCTGCAAACTGGTTGTATATTTCAGGATTAACTTCCTTCAGTTTGTCGATGGGTTCGGGGGTACGAATACCTGCAACAACGTCCTCGCCCTGGGCATTCATGAGGTACTCACCGTAAAGCTTCTTCTCGCCTGTTGCAGGGTTGCGGGTAAAGGCAACGCCTGTACCGGAATCATCGCCCATATTGCCGTATACCATTTCCTGAACGTTGACCGCTGTTCCCCAGTCGCTGGGAATATCATTCAAGCGGCGGTATACAATGGCACGGGGGTTATCCCAGGAGCGAAAAACTGCTTTGACGGCTTCCAGAAGCTGAGCCTTGGGCTCCTGCGGGAAGTCCTCTCCCTTTTCCTTTTTATAAAGGTCAAGATACTGCTTAACAAGAGCCTTCAGGTCATCAGCATCGAGCTCGGTGTCAAGCGTCACGCCCTTGCTTTCTTTCGCCTTTTCAAGAAGACCTTCAAACTTGTTTCTGTCAATGCTCATAACCACATCGCTGAACATCATGATGAATCTTCTGTAGCTGTCATATGCAAAGCGCGGATTATTGGTGAGTTTAGCCAGTCCCTCAACAACCGTATCGTTGAGTCCCAGATTCAGGATTGTATCCATCATGCCAGGCATGGAAGCCCTCGCACCGGAGCGTACCGATACCAGCAAAGGATTCTCAGGGTTTCCAAACTGCTTCCCAATGATTTCTTCCATCTTTGAAAGGTTTTCGTAGATCTGATCCTCGATATCCTTAGCTATAACCTTTCCATCCTCATAATAACGTGTGCAGGCCTCAGTTGTTACTGTAAAGCCTCTGGGCACGGGTAGTCCAAGGCCTGTCATTTCGGCCAGATTCGCACCCTTTCCGCCTAAAAGGTTCCTCATTGAGGCATTACCCTCGCTAAAGAGATAAACGTATTTTGCCATATTTTACCCTCCTGGATATTATTATTTTCCTTATTTGAAATACGGTCATCAACCGCAGTATCTCAAGGTAAAGCCGCTTTTAACAAAACCCGGATTCCTGCCTAATAAACTATTCTTTCCCTAAGATAATCCTTCAATTCCTCAATGGGAATTCTCTCCTGCTCCATGGAATCACGCTCACGAACAGTAACGCACCTGTCCTCAAGGGATTCAAAATCAAAGGTTACACAGTATGGGGTTCCGATTTCGTCCTGACGTCTGTATCTCTTGCCGATGCTGGCAGTATCATCAAATTCACAAACAAATTCTCCCAACAGGCTCTCATAGACCTTGAACGCTTCCTCAGACAGCTTTTTTGAAAGAGGAAGAACAGCTGCCTTAACAGGTGCCAATGCGGGGTGGAAGCGCAGAACCGTTCTCACATCCCCATCCCCAACCTCTTCCTCATCATATGCATCACAGAGGAAGGCCAGGGTAACCCGGTCGGCACCCAGGGAAGGCTCTACACAATAGGGTATGAACTTCTCATTCTTGATGGGATCGAAGTATGACATATCATCCTTTGCATGTTCCATATGCTGTTTCAGGTCAAAATCGGTCCGGTTGGCAATTCCCCAAAGCTCGCCCCAGCCAAAGGGGAACAGATACTCAATATCAGTGGTTGCCTTGCTGTAGTGAGACAGTTCCTCGGGGGAATGATCCCGCAGCCTTATATTTTCCTTCTTAAGGCCGAGATCGTGCAACCACTTTATACAAAAATCCCTCCAGTAATTGAACCATTCCATATCGGTACCCGGTTCGCAGAAAAATTCAAGCTCCATCTGCTCAAATTCACGGGTTCTGAATATAAAGTTGCCCGGCGTGATCTCGTTCCTGAAGGATTTTCCGATCTGACCGATACCGAAGGGAAGCTTCTTTCTTGTGGTCCTCAGGACGTTCTTAAAGTTTACGAAAATTCCCTGGGCTGTCTCAGGCCGAAGAAAAATCTCATTTTTGGAATCCTCGGTGACACCCTGAAAGGTCTTGAACATCAGGTTGAACTTGCGGATCTCGGTGAAGTCATGGGCTCCGCAGTTGGGACAGGGAATTTCGTGCTCCCTGATATAAGAGGTCATGGCCTCATTGTCCATGCCGTCCACAACCATGGATATGTCGTTCCTGCGATTGTAGTCATCTATGACATTATCGGCTCTGTGCCGCGTCTTGCATTTCCTGCAGTCTATCAAAGGATCCGAAAAGCCCCCCACATGCCCCGATGCCACCCATACCTGGGGATTCATCAAAATGGCGCAATCCACGCCCACATTATAGGGACTTTCCTGTATGAACTTTTTCCACCATGCTTTTTTGATGTTGTTTTTAAATTCCACACCCAGCGGCCCGTAATCCCAGGAATTTGCCAAACCGCCGTAAATCTCCGAGCCCTGGTAAATAAAGCCTCTATTCTTACATAGTGCGACGATCTTTTCCATGGTTTTCTCAAATTGCATTCTGATATCCTCCTGCATTTAGTCCTGTCAGTGTGCCATGATCGCTTACACCTGCTGTTCAAAACTGCTGTGTTGTATCAATACCTGCATATGATACATTATACATTATACATTATACATTATACACTTTCCGGATTCGACTCCTCCTGAAGTGTTTGCTCCGAACCTTCTGTAACCAGCTGGTTCGCCTTTTTTTGAATTTTGTGATAGCTCACTTTCCCTTCGGCGATTTCATGAATAGCGATGGTGACATCCTTTGTTGACTGATGATCAGTAAGCTTTTGCGCGCCATCTGTCAGCATGCGGGCACGTTTTGCGGTTGCGATCACCAGTGTATAACGGCTATCCACCTTTTCAAGCAATGAAGACATTGCCGGGTAAATCATAAGAATCACTCACTCCTTGCTTGTTAGTCTATCTATCAGCTCAAGGTTTCTGAATGTTTTCATCTGCTCCGCACCGATTATGGAGATAAACCTGTGGGCTGCCTCATCAATGGAATCATTCAGCACAATATAGTCATACTGATGGATATACTGAAATTCTTCAATTGCTCTGTTAAGCCTTCTTTGTATGGTCTCCTCGTCCTCGGTTTTCCGGCCTCTGAGGCGTCTTTCCAGTTCCTCATAGCTGGGCGGTACAATGAAGCACAGGATGGAATCCTTGAACATATCCCTGATCTTCATTGATCCTTCCACATCAATCTCCAGAACGATGTTCCGACCCTTCTCAAGTTCCCGGGACACATACTCTTTGGGCGTGCCATAGTAATTCCCGCAATACTCCACCCATTCAACCAGATGTTGATCTTTGATCATGGCCTCAAACTGCTCACGGGTCTTAAAAAAATAATGAACTCCATCTATCTCACCGGGACGCGGCTTCCTGGATGTGGCGGAGACCGATGTTGAAAGATTGTCGGTCAATTCCCTGGCACGCTTTATTACGCTTCCCTTCCCTACCCCGGCCGGGCCGGATACAACAATAAGCAGTCCGGCTTTCATGGCTCTTCCTCCTGTTTCAGGTCAGGATTTGCTTCCGGGTCCTGGGTTTGCGCACTGTCTTTTTCTGTCAGTCTGTGGGCAATGGTTTCAGGCTGAAGCGCCGAGAGAACAACGTGATCACTCTCGGTAACTATGACTGCCCGGGTCCGGCGCCCATATGTGGCATCAATAAGTACGCCACGATCCCGGGCTTCCTGAATTATGCGCTTGATGGGAGCCGATTCCGGACTGACTATTGCAACAATTTTACTTGCGGATACGATGTTTCCAAAACCCACATTGATTAACTTCATATTAACACAAATCCTTAAACTGTTTTACCTTGGGCGGTTTATGGTATCCCGAACCCATTATCATTTGTCTATTCGATATTTTGAACCTGCTCTCTGAGTTTTTCAATTTCATTCTTAAGCTCTACCACACACCGGGTTATGTCAAGATCACCGGCCTTTGATCCTATGGTGTTTACCTCCCTGTTCATCTCCTGTATGAGGAAATCAAGCTTCTTTCCCACAGGGCTTCCCTGCTCAAGCATGTCTTCCATCTGATCAATATGACTACCCAGCCTGACAATCTCCTCATCAATGCTGCACCTGTCGGCAAAGATTGCTACCTCCACAGCCAATCGGGCAGGATCAATATTCATTCCGGTCAGTTCCTCAAGCCTGGCTTCCAGCTTTTCCTTGTGTTCCTTAACAACCAGCGGGGCTCTTTCCCGCACCTTGTCCAGGTATTGTTTTACGGTCTCCAGGATGAGAACCATGCTTTCCTTAAGCTTCTGTCCCTCTTTTTCGCGCATCTCAATAAGAGATGAGACAGCCTTTTCAACAGCCTTCTCCAGAATGCCGCCCATCCTGTCATCATCTTCTTTATTCTCGACTTTCAGGATATCGGGAAAGCGAGCCAAAGTGGAAACCGAAACATCATCTTCAAGCCCCAGGTTATTTGCCATGGTCTTGAGCGCATTGCTGTAGGCTTTTGCCAATCTCTCATCCAGAACCACCTGGTTTGCATCCTCGGACTTGTTATCGCAGGTTATGTATACATCTACCTTCCCCCGCTGAATTCTGCCGGATATGATGGATCTTACCCGGTCTTCAAAGGATGAGATCTGTTTCGGCATCCTCAAGAATATATCAAAATAGCGATGGTTGACAGTTTTTATTTCTATTGTAAAGGTAATACCATTCTCCGAGTATTCACAATACCCGAAGCCTGTCATACTCCTTATCATCCATTATCTCCTTCATGGGTCCGGGGCTTAGTATTACTCCTTGTTCCCGTTCCCCTGATCGTTCATAGAAAGGACATTCCTGATGGACTGAAAAACCCTTGATTTTTCAAAGGGCTTGACCACAAAATCCTTGGCGCCCTGTTTTATAGCCTCTATGACCATGGATTGCTGACCCATTGCAGATACCATAATGATATTGGTTTTTGGGCTGACCTTAAGAATTTCAGGCACTGCCTGGATGCCATCCATCTCGGGCATGGTAATATCCAGAGTCAGAATATCGGGTTTGTATTTTTCGGCTGCTTCGATTGCTTCACGTCCGTTTGAGGCTTCTCCCAGAACCTCGTAATTCTCTTCCTGCTCAATAATTTTCCTAAGCAGTGTGCGCATGAATATAGCATCATCTGTAATGACAAATGTTGTCTTGCTCATTATTGCATTTCACCCATCTCATACATAATAATGGAAATACCTGATATAGCAGCGGTTTCTGTTCTGAGAATACGACCTCCCAGGCCTGCCGTTCTGATACCCGACTGACGCATTTCATCAGCCTCTTCTTGGGTAAAACCACCCTCCGGACCAATAAAAAGTGCTATATTTCCAACATCATTAATATTATAACATTTCAATAGTTCTTTCAAACCTTTTTTTTCATTCTCATAAAGGGCTATGGCAAGATCCGGATTCCCTAAATCCTTCAATGCATCCTTGAGGGTCAAAGGTCTCTCAATCTCCGGAACGCATGCACGTCTGCACTGCTTGGCAGCCTCAATGGCAATTCTGGTCCACCTTTTCAATTTCTTCTCTGCGGTGGAGCCATCAAGCTTAACCACAGTCCTTTGGGTTAATACCGGAACAATCCTGTATGCACCCAATTCCACAGCCTTCTGGATAATCAGATCCATCTTCTCCATTTTGGGCAGTCCCTGGTACAGCGTCAGACGGACACGGGGCTCGGTACCGGCCTGGTACGAATCCACTATAACTGCAATAGCCTGATCCTTTTTTATCTCTGTCAGCCGTGCGGTATACTCCTTGCCGCTTCCGTCGAAAGCTTGAATAGCATCGCCATTTCCAAGCCTGAGCACCTGGCTCAGATGCTTTAAGTCGCTTCCCTCTATGCTGATAACTCCATCCCTGATCTTCCCGGGATCCACCATAAACCTATGCATAAAATACCAGCGCCACCCATTCTCCCATTTCTTCTTCTTCCATCAGCCTGAATCCCATGGCCTGCCATGCCGTAACCACATCATCCCTCCTGCTTTTGATAATACCCGAGAGGATGATCCTGGTATTCTCATGGGTATATCCTCTGATGGCATCGGTCAGGGAGAGTATTACATCTGCAATTATATTGATCATAATAAGGTCAAAGGGCTGCCGGTCGATATCGCTCAAAACGCCCCTTCGTACTTCTATGCGTTGAGCCTCATGATTGTTAATAACATTCTGCTTAGCAGTCCTCACTGCAGCCTCATCAATATCAACCGCAAGAATGCTTCCGGCTCCCAGTTTGGCGGCCACCAACGATAGTATGGCTGTTCCGCATCCCAGATCCAAAACCCGGTCACCGGGCTTGAGGTGCCTTTCTCCAAGCACGGCACACATCCTGGTGGTCTCATGGGTACCCGTACCGAATGCCATGCCGGGATCCAGTTCAATAACGGTCTGACCTGCCTGGGGCTGATACTCTTCCCAGCTGGGCTTGATCACGATTCTATCAGTGAACTGGAAGGGTTTGAAGTAGGCCTTCCAATTATCCTTCCATTCGGTATCATCCCGCATCTGCCATCGGATGATTCCAGGCCCTGTGTCCATTTGCCGGGATAACTCATCCATCCGTTGGCTGATATGGGCAAGGATCTTTTCCGGGTCTGTGCCTTCCGGGTAGTAGGCTTTTACTACCACATGGGGGCCATAGCTTTCAGCAAGCCCATCATCGGCATAATCAAGATACCTGCTCTCCTCCAATGCTTGCTTGAAGGCTTTTGCATCCACAATTTCAGTTCCATTGGCTCCTTCTTCCATCAGGAATTCCGACAGGATCTCGGAAGCCAAATCATTGGTTGTCACTGATACTTCGATCCACTTCATAACCTATCCTGATAATCTCCTCCATGGGATTAATCCTTGAAAAGATCCCTCATCTTGTCAAAGAAGCCTTTTTTCTGTACCAGTCCCTCATCACCGCTGATTTCAGCAAATTGCCGCAACAGTTCCTTTTGTTTCTGGGACAGCTTGACAGGCACCTCAACATTCACACGGATGTACTGGTCCCCTCTGGCATTGCTCCTCAAATGCTTGATCCCCTTGCCCCGTATCTTAAATACCGTATTGGTCTGGGTACCCTCGGGAATACTGTATGGCATCTTCCCGTCAATGGTGGGAATTTCAATCTCCGCACCAAGGGCTGCCTGGGTAAAGGAGATGGGGATATCACACACCACATCATATCCTTCCCGCTTAAAAATAGGATGGGGCTTGATATGTATGGTCACAAAAAGATCTCCTGGTGAACCACCCCTAAGACCTGGCTCTCCCTCTCCTCTCAGAGATATGGTCTGTCCTTCGTCTATACCGGCAGGAATATTGATACTGATCCGTGAGTTCTTGGTTACACGGCCTTTGCCGTTGCATTTCTCACAGGGATTGATCACCACCTTGCCCTCGCCGCCACATACATCACAGGTACGGACATTGACAAACTGTCCAAAGGGAGTTGACTGGGAATACCTGATCTGACCGGAACCATTGCAATGCTTACAGTTTTCGGGCTGTGTCCCCGGTTTTGAGCCTGAGCCTCCGCAAACACTGCAGTTCTGGAGCCTCGTCAGATTGAGTTCTTTGGTGGTACCAAAGGCAGCCTCCATAAAAGTGATTTCCATGGCATACTGAAGATCATTCCCACGCTGGGGACCGTTACGCTTGGAGGTTCTGCTCCTTCCAAACCCCATAAAACTCTCAAAAAGATCATCCAGGCCCCCAAATCCAAAGCCCCCGAACCCACTAAAGCCCGAGTTGCCGTCGAAGGCAGCATGCCCAAAGCGATCATAATTGGCACGCTTTTCACTGTCACTCAAAACACTGTATGCCTCGCTGATTTCTTTGAACTTGGCCTCGGCATCACTGTCACCCTTGTTGACATCAGGGTGATATTGCTTGGCAAGCCTTCTATATGCTTTTTTTATATCGGCCTCGGTAGCTGTCCTGTCTACACCGAGAACCTCATAATAGTCTCGTTTAGCGGCCAAAAGCCAACCCCTCCCGTTGTTTCTCAATACTCATTCGTCATGACGATCTGTATGGGAAAAACTATCAGGTAATCATCTCAATAGCCGACCTTTGTTAATATACCACATCCTCACTGTTACATCCAGAGTGTCATGGAATATTGCGGCATCCTTTATCTTCCCCATAAAAACTGCTGTACCTTATTGTACTGAAAAAAGATATTTATACCCACAAAGATGAAACGGTAGATGCCTGCAACATAGATTGAGGCATATACCGTTTCATGATTTCCGCTATGGATCAGGACATCACTTTTTATCGTCCTCGTCCACTACTTTGTAATCCGCGTTGTAAACATTATCATCCGCTCCGGCACCACCAGGATTAAAGCCGTCCTGAGGCCCTCCGGGTCCGCCTGCCTGAGGTCCGGCCTGCTGATACATCTTCTGAGAGATGGTATAGAATGCCTGTGTCAGGGACTCCTTCGCATCCTTTATGGCCTGAATATCGGTACCCTTCAAGGCTTCCTTAACCTTATCTATCTCTGCCTGGATCTTGTCCTTATCCTCGGAACTCAGTTTATCTCCCAGGTCCTTCAGGGTCTTTTCGGTCTGGTATACCATGGAATCGGCCTCATTGCGGGTCTCGATCTCCTCTTTACGCTTCTTGTCTTCAGCAGCAAATCTCTCGGCTTCCTTCACAGCCTTTTCAATCTCGTCTTCGCTCAGGTTGGAGCTGGCTGTTATGGTTATCTCCTGCTCGTTGCCGGTGCCCAGATCCTTGGCCGAAACATGAACGATACCATTTGCGTCAATATCAAAGGTTACCTCGATCTGGGGAACACCCCGGGGAGCTGGTGGAATACCGGTAAGCTGGAAGTTACCAAGTAGCTTGTTATGGGCCGCCATTTCCCGTTCTCCCTGGTAGACCTTGATATCCACACTGGTCTGCCCGTCCGCAGCTGTTGAGAATATCTGGCTCTTCTTGGTAGGTATGGTTGTATTCCTCTCAATCAGCTTGGTGAACACCCCTCCCAGGGTTTCAATACCCAGGGACAGTGGAGTTACATCCAATAGCAACAGATCCTTGACTTCACCAGACAGGACGCCTGCCTGGATAGCAGCGCCTACGGCTACACACTCGTCCGGGTTAATTCCCTTGAAAGGATCCTTACCCAGGAATTTTTTAATAGCCTCCTGAACAGCCGGAATACGGGTTGAGCCTCCGACCATCAAAATCTTGTCCACTTCATTTGGTGAAAGACCGGCATCCGACAGAGCCTGCCTTGTAGGACCCATGGTCTTCTCCACCAGATCGGCGGTGAGTTCGTCAAATTTAGCCCTGGTAAGACTTGTGTCCAGATGTTTCGGCCCTGATGCATCGGCCGTAATAAAGGGCAGGTTAATACTTGTCTGAGTGACGCCCGAAAGCTCGATCTTAGCCTTCTCGGCAGCTTCCTTCAGCCTTTGCATGGCCATCTTGTCATTTCTAAGATCAATACCATTCTCTTTTTTAAAGTTGTCCGCCAGCCAGTCTATGATGCGCTGGTCAAAATCATCGCCGCCGAGGCGATTATTTCCGTTGGTGGCGAGAACTTCAAAGACGCCATCGCCAATCTCCAGAATGGACACGTCAAAGGTTCCGCCGCCCAGGTCGAATACCAGTATTTTTTGGTCTGTTTCCTTGTCAAGACCATAGGCCAGTGCTGCGGCGGTAGGCTCGTTTATAATCCTTAAAACCTCAAGCCCGGCAATCCTTCCGGCATCCTTTGTGGCCTGGCGCTGGGAATCTGAGAAATATGCCGGCACGGTTAGAACCGCCTGGGTTACTTTTTCACCCAGATAGGCCTCAGCATCATCCTTCAGCTTCTGCAGCACCATTGCCGAGATCTCCTGAGGGGTATAGTCTTTGTCGTCAATTTTGACCTTTCTGTCGGTACCCATATCTCTCTTGATGGAAATTACCGTTCTTTCAGGATTGGTAATGGCCTGTCGCTTTGCAACCTGTCCCACAAGCCTCTCACCTGTCTTGGAAAATGCTACGATGGACGGTGTGGTACGGTTTCCTTCAGCATTTGGGATAACAACAGGCTCCCCGCCTTCCATAACGGCAACACATGAATTGGTTGTACCAAGGTCTATCCCGATTACTTTTCCCATAGTTCTATCACTCCCGTTTTATATAAAATTAAGGCCAAAGAAAGTCTAGTTTGCAACCTTCACCATAGAATGGCGGATAACAGTTTCATCCTTATAAATATAGCCCTTCTGAAATTCCTCTATGATTTCACTTTCACCATAGCTGTCATCCTCAACATGCATAACCGCATTGTGAAGCTCAGGGTCAAAGGGTTTACCCACAGCTTCAATGGGCTTTACTCCTATCTTCTCCAGAATGTCTGACATTTGCCTGAAAATCATGTTTATACCTTCCCGCAGACTCTTCCCCTCCTCGGTCTCAACATCTGCAGCGATGGCACGCTCAAGATTATCAACCACCGGAAGGATTTTGGAAACCACATCGCATACAGAATCACTATAAAGCCTTTCCTTCTCCCGGCTGGTACGCTTGCGATAATTATCGTATTCAGCCGCAAGGCGTTGTATCCTGTCCAGTAACTCATTTATCTCGTTCTCTTTTTTTTCCAGAGCCTGCTTTAATGTGTTTATCTCACCTTCCGAGCCGTCATCGCCAGCATGTTCCCTTTCCAAATTGTCTTTGGCTGCGCTGGTCTCTTGGGTATCACCGGATTGCACCGCATCCTCCCGCGCAAGGGGAGACTCCATTTCACCGTCAACAGTCATCTTCTCTGCAGACCGGTTCACCTCTGGAAAATCCTTGTTGTTCATTCAATAACTCCCTTTCAACTCGTAATGCTCTGCCTGACTACTCCCGCTCATTAAGTATTCTTAAAATCTCTCTGTTAATCAGGTCTTTCATATATAGTATGGATGAAACCACCTTGCTGTAAGTCATTCGGGTAGGACCTATGATACCTATTGCACCAGTACTCCTGCCTTTATGACCATAAACTGTAGTCACCACACTGAGCTCCTTCATGGGACCAATCTCATTCTCGCTTCCAATCCTGACTTCAATACTGGGCTTTCTCATGGCGCTTCTTGCCAGGGAGTTGATCACATCCTCCTCGTTCAGCAGTTCGAGAACCTCCCTCGCTTTTATAAGATCACTGAATTCAGGATAGTTTAGTAAATTGGTTATTCCGTCGAGGTAGACATCTGTACTCTCAACCCTGCGTATACATTCCTTTACCGCATCCAGTATCTGTACAATCAATGCCCCGGACAGCCCGGTCACTGTCATAAGTTCCAGAGCCATGGGCATCGATACACTGCCCAGCTTCATTCCGGAGATCATTGAATTGAGAACATTGGTCATCCTGACGATGTTCTCCTCTTTCACAGTCTCGTCATGCTTGACCAGCCTGTTCCTGACGATGCCACCTTCTACCACAAGTACCACTAACAGATGTTTTTCATCAATCGCAACCACCTGTACCGATTTGATCAGAGCTTCGGAAAGCTGAGGTGACATAACAATTGTGGGATACCCCGTAAAGGAGGATACGATGCTGCAAACCCTTTTAAAAAGCTGGTTCAGCTCCTCCACACTGTCCTCCATTGCCTGCTTGAGTCTCATGATCTCATCATTGGCCAGCTGATGAGCCTGCATCAGGTGGTCCACATAAAACCGATAACCCTTGTCCGACGGAACCCGTCCGGCTGATGTATGGGGCTGGGTTATATATCCCAGTTCCTCCAGATCGGCCATCTCATTTCTTATGGTGGCCGATCCCAGACCAAGATCATGCCTCCGGGCAATGGTTCGGGAACCGACAGGTTGAGCTGACTGAATGTAAACATCAATAATAGACTTCAATATGGTTTTTTTTCTGTCGTTAAGCTCATTTTCCCAGGCCATTGCTTCACCCCCTAAATCGCATGCTTGGGAGCTTAGAGCTCGGTTAAATAATCCTTGATATTACCCCGGATCTGCGATTATCGATCTGATTGTTAGCACTCTCCACTGTTGAGTGCTAACACAATCTAAAAATAACACTCACCCTCCGGTTTGTCAAGAGATTATCATCAGACCGGGGCTGAGCTGATTGAAAAAAATGGGGTTATCAAGCTTTGCGGTCATCTCTGAATAGCTATTGTAATGCGCGTACCTTCCCCGTCCATATCATCCATGACCAGGCGGCACTCTAGTATTGACAGCCGTGAGGCTACTTCCATGAAGCGGGTGTCGGACTTAAATTCTTCAATGTCCACTACCTGGTCTCCAGTGATACCGATATGTACTGTGCCGCTTTCCTCATAGGCAACCACCTCAATGCTGCCTATCCGCCTGGCAGCATCCTGTTCGGTATAAGCCTTTTCCAGAAGCAGCTTTATAAGTTCACCCAGGGGGGATACAATCTTGTCGGCAATCTCCTTGTCAACCTCGATATTCTCACCCATGGTAGAAAACATGACTTCCAGGTGGTTTTCCTCTATGATGGTACATGCAAGGCGGGTCAGCTTCTGGAATGTCTGCTGGAGTGTAACCATCCGGAGCTCCCTTAAGATGCTTCTCACATCCTGTACCATGTTGAAGGCTTTCGACGCATCTATGGTAAGGGCATCATTGCTGCCGAACCTTAGAACAGCCTCTCCCTTTATGGAATCAAAAATATTTCCAATATTGTTGATGATACCGATGATCTGATCAAGCCTTTCCAGCGGGATTTTGACATACTGATCCGCGGTCCCGGCATTTCTTATCTTCTGCATGCGTATTGCCTTGATGATATCCGAGACGTCAACCTTCTTTTCCTTGAGTACGATCTCGCCGAACTTCATCTTATTGAATACACTGCTCTGCTTTTTAAGTATCTCCTCCACATCTGAGCGCTCTATGGCTCCTTCAGCAACAAGGATCTCGCCGATGCGTGTATCACGTCCCGCAGGCTGGCGTATTTCAAGAATTATATCCTCTCTCAGTTTACGGATGTTACTGATATGCTGTTCCACTTCGCCCATGAACAGTGTATCTTTAACTTCATCGCCGTCTTCACATATCTTTCTGATGAATCTGACCGAAAACAGGAGGAGATTGATAGCGCTCTTGCTGGCCGAGGCTCCATATTTTTGCAGAGTTTCAAGAAGCTCCCCCGATGCTGCAGCTATTCTTATGCTTACAGGATCGTGTAAAAGACCAGCCAGGCCTCTGATGGTATTGAAGCTGTTGTATACCGTGTTCAGGTGATCGGGGTTATCAGGATCCACTTCAAGATCCACCAGTTCTATTTCTATCTTCTCCAGGATCTCCCTGATCTCAGCGATAAAATCGTTCATATAGCTCCTGCTGATTTCTGCGAGTCCCGGAACCTCTGAATTCACTTCTCTAACACCATTCATCTCCATCATCTTAGCCTCCCCACAATCCACTCTGCCGGAAAAAGCTCAAATAAACTCAATAAACACCTGGTTGGCAAAATCCATGCCTCTTTTCGTCAATCTTACCACAGATCCCTTGAGCTCAACAAGCTGTCTTTCGGCAAGATCTGCCAGCTTTTCGCCATATTTCTTCCTTACATCGGTCCGGTAGATTGAAGACAGATAATCCAGATCAATGCCTTCAGTCAGCCTCAGCCCGAGTATCATGCTTTCAGACAGAGCCTCCTCATTTGTAATATAATAGCATTCGCTCATTGGGTTGCTTCCCCGCTCAATGCTCTCCATATACAGCCTGAGATCAGAGGAGTTGGCCCAGCGCTCATTGTTGTAAAAGGAATGGGCTGCAATGCCAAACCCCAGATATTCACCTCTAAGCCAGTAATTCATATTATGTTGGCAACGGTATTGAGGTTTCGCCAGATTGGAGATTTCATACTGCTCCAAACCTGCTTTTTCAAACACCTCTATGGCCTTGCTGTACATTTTGCGTTCCAGCTCTTCGTCGGGATCCTGCCAGCACCCCTCCCGCTTCATCCTGCCAAAGGGGGTGTCCTCTTCTACGATAAGACTGTAGCAGGAAACATGGGGTATCTGATAGGACAAGACCTTGGTAATTGTTTCCACCCAATCGTCCATGGTCTGATAAGGTATCCCGAATATTATATCGGCATTAATATTTGAAAAGCCATGGTTTTGGGCCATAATGATCGCTTCATCGAAATCCCCGGCATTATGAACTCTCCCCATAAATTCCAGAAGATGATCCTGCCAGGCTTGAAGGCCAATGCTCATCCTGTTGATGCCAGCCTCCCGGTATGCCCTGATCTTGTCATGATCCAGGGTACCGGGATTAGTTTCAATAGTGATTTCAGCATCCGGCAGAAGACGGTAATGCTTTCTTACCGCATCCATTATTCGCAGAACAGTATCATAGGGAAGGAGCGAAGGAGTCCCACCGCCAATGAACAGGGACATGACATGGCGCTTGGGAACTATTTGTGATTTTTGTTCCAATTCCTTGATAACCGCATTGATATACGGCTCCCAGAAAGCTTCCATGCCGGACCAGGAAACAAAATCACAGTACCGGCACTTTCCGGCGCAAAAGGGGATATGGATATAAAGGCCTATATCATGTGATGCTGCTGTCATTCCATTGCCTCACATATCCAGCTTGAGTACGCTCATGAAGGCCTCCTGGGGAACCTCCACGCTGCCTACCTGGCGCATCCGTTTTTTGCCTTCCTTCTGCTTTTCAAGCAGCTTCTTCTTACGGGTAATATCGCCGCCGTAGCACTTTGCCAGAACATCCTTGCGGTAAGCCTTTACGGTTTCCCTTGCAATGATCTTATTACCGATGCAGGCCTGGATGGGTATCTCAAACATCTGCCTGGGTATGGTCTCCTTCAGCTTTTCAGCCATTCTGCGTCCCCTTGCATATGCCTTGTCGGCATGGACTATGAAGGAAAGGGCGTCGACTATTTCGCCATTCAGTTTGATGTCAAGCTTAACAAGATTGGATTCCTTATATCCCTTCAACTCATAGTCAAGGGAGGCATAGCCCTTGGTTCTGGATTTTAGGGCATCAAAGAAATCATAGATAATCTCGTTTAAAGGCATCTCATAGTTCAGGATGACCCGGGTAGCTTCCAGGTAATCCATTCCAAGGAAGGTACCCCTTCTGTCCTGGCAAAGTTCCATGATACTTCCAACATACTCGGTGGGCGTCATGATGGTAGCCTTGACAACGGGCTCCTCCATGGCATCGATCTCTGTGGATTCCGGCATATTCGTGGGATTATCCAGGCTGATAACCTCGCCATTTGTCTTTGTGATCCGGTAAATGACGCTGGGCGCCGTAGTGATGATGTCAAGATTGTATTCGCGCTCCAGGCGTTCCTGTATGATTTCCATATGCAAAAGACCCAGAAATCCGCATCTGAAGCCGAATCCAAGGGCAACCGATGTCTCGGGCTCAAACATCAGGGATGCGTCATTGAGCTGGAGTTTTTCCAGAGAATCCCTCAGGTCATTGTATTTTGCCCCATCTGCCGGGTATATACCGCAAAAGACCATGGGCACTGCCTTCTTGTATCCCGGAAGAGGCTCGCTGGCGGGGTTGGATGCCAGGGTGATGGTATCCCCTACACGACAGTTACGAACATCCTTGATACTGGCGCATATATAGCCCACCTCTCCTGCCATGAGAGAATCGGAGGGGATCTGTCCTCCCGGCCTTAAGTATCCCAGCTCGGTCACAATATAATCTTTCCCGGTATGCATCATATGGATGGTCTGACCTGGAGATACCTTGCCCTCCATCACCCGGATATAGGCTATTACACCCTTATAGGTATCATAGACCGAATCGAATATCAGGGCTCTTAAGGGGGCATCCTCATCTCCCTTCGGCGCCGGTATATCCGATATAATCTTATTTAACACGCTGTCGATATTGATTCCGTTCTTTGCCGATATCTGGGGAGCTCCCTGAGCCTCCAGCCCGATGACATCCTCGATTTCCCGAATAATCTCGTCGGGTCTGGCACCGGGAAGATCAATCTTATTGATCACCGGAACAATCTCCAGATCATGTTCCAAAGCAAGATATACATTAGCCAGGGTCTGGGCTTCAATTCCCTGAGATGCATCCACCACCAGTATAGCTCCCTCACAGGCCGCTATGCTTCTTGAAACCTCATAATTGAAGTCAACATGGCCGGGGGTGTCTATAAGATTGAGGATGTACTCCTCGCCGTCTTTCCCCTTGTAGATCATTCTGACGGCCTGAGCCTTGATGGTTATACCCCGTTCCCGCTCAATATCCATATTGTCCAGAACCTGTTCGTCCATTTCGCGCTCGGTCAGGGCGCCGGTCAGCTCCAGCATCCTGTCGGCCAAAGTGGATTTCCCGTGATCGATATGGGCTATGATGCAAAAGTTTCTTATTCTTTTTTGTCTCTCATTACTCATAAATCATCCTCATTCATTAAAGACCAGTTTCATCTGTTATATTTTCCGCTCTTGACAATTATACCATCCCGCACCCGCTCTTTAAAGTGGTTGCCACAGGAAGGGGTGCGGTCCACAACAATAAAATCACCATCATTTAAACATGCCCGCCGTCATAGATATAACCTGGAAAAGCATTGAGAATGGACGGGGAAGCCATGAACCTTGCAACCGCCATACCCGCATTGGGCTATGCCCTGGGTGCCGGCATAGCTACCGGAATGGGGGGGCTGCTGGTTCTGCTGTTTCGCAGAACCGATACCCGGGTGTTGTCCACCATGCTGGGTTTCTCAGCGGGGGTCATGATCTATGTATCCTTCATTGAAATTTTCCCCGAAGCTGAAGCCATTCTCAGGAACGCTCATGGTGAACAAAGGGGTAAGATCCTCACTGTCCTGTCCTTTTTCTTCGGCATTGTCTTGATCGCTCTGATTGACGAGCTTGTTCCCGAACCCGGGAATCCGCCTGTATCCCAAAGGACCCGGGACAGGGGCTCCCCTGAATCTGCGACGGTATCCGGAAGACTTTATAAAACGGGAATATTTACAGCCCTGGCTGTTACCATACACAATTTTCCTGAAGGTATCGCTGCCTTTATCTCAGGAGTCAAAGACCCGCTGCTTGGCCTTTCTATCGCCCTTGCCATCGCAATCCATAATATCCCCGAAGGTATATCCATCGCCATGCCCGTCTACTACGCCACCGGAAGCCGCAGGAAAGCATTCTGGATGTCCCTGCTTTCAGGGCTCTCCGAACCGCTGGGGGCTATTCTTGCCATGCTGGTTCTTGGCCCTCTTATAAGTGATACATTGTTCGGCATGGTTTTCTCTGCGGTTGCCGGGATAATGATTTATATTTCCATGGATGAACTTCTTCCCACGGCGAGAGAATACGGAGAGCACTACCTCACCATATTAGGGTTTGTGTTTGGAATGGGAGTCATGGCTGCCGGTGTGCTTCTGCTTTTTCACGGGTGAGGAATGCACCCACACCGTTTCCTCCGCCTGGCAGTGAAAGAGCGGGCAAACCCGCTCTCAATAGTTGACACGTCTGGATGGTGATACTGCGTAAAATGACCTATTCCCTTTCAAAAGAGGCGCATTCCGTGTCCTTTTCCATATCCGCCTTTTCCTTGGTTTTCGAAACGTGGATATGATCCAGTGCGCAATAGTTGTCAGTCTTTGCGTGGTATCTGCATTCCTTAACATTGCAGCCAATTGCTTTATTGGGTCCCATACATTCACCTCCCGCAGTTTATTATTCCGCAGGAATTGACACCACTATCCCATGAACATAATGACTGGTTTCTTATTTTATTCCAATATCGCGCCGATAATGCGCATTTTTGAAATGTATCCGATTAACGGCACCATAGGCCTTTTGCCTTGCCTCATCAAGATCACTTCCCCGTGCGGTAACCCCCAGAACCCGTCCTCCGTTGGTCAGGATCCTGCCGCCTTCCTTCTTTGTTCCCGCATGGAAGATCATGATATCCGACTGGTGTGAAAACTGATCCAGCCCGGTTATCTCAAAGCCCTTCTCGTAGGTCTCCGGATATCCTCCCGATGCCATGACGACACACACGGCCGCATCTTCATGCCATTGGATATCCACTTTGTCCAGCTCCTCATGGATGATAGCCATGAGGATTTTTAACAGATCGGTCTTCAGGAGGGGCAGAACCACCTGGGCTTCAGGATCTCCAAAACGGGCGTTGTATTCCAGTAGCTTCGGTCCATTTTCGGTTAGCATGAGACCGAAGAACAATACCCCCTTGAATTTTCTCCCTTCCTGGTTCATTGCCTCGATAGTAGGCTTGAATATGGTCTCCATGCACTCATGGGCAATGGCTTCATTGTAAAACCTGCTGGGGGTGAATGTTCCCATACCTCCTGTATTGAGTCCCCGGTCATTATCTAATGCCCGCTTATGATCCTGCACGCTGACCATGGGCTTAATGGTACTTCCATCGGTAAAGGCCAAAACCGATACCTCGGGGCCTGTTATGTACTCTTCCACCACAATCCGCTGGCCGGCACTGCCGAACTTCTTGTCCTCCATAATGCATTTTACCGCCTGGACAGCCTCGTCACGGGTATGGCATATGAGGACTCCCTTACCGAGAGCAAGCCCGTCCGCCTTGACTACAGCCGGCAGTTTTGCCTGCATCACATATTCCTTTGCATCCTGACTGTTGTCGAATACCTGGTAACCGGCTGTGGGTATATTGTATTTTTTCATCAAGTTCTTGGAAAATACCTTGCTGGACTCTAAAATGGCGGCATTTTTGCGGGGGCCAAAAGCCCATATCCCCGCTTCTTCCAGTGCATCAACCATGCCCATGGCCAGAGGGTCATCAGGCGCCACCACTACCAGGTCAATATGATGTTCCTTAGAAAAACTTACCATACCGTCAATGTCCGTGGCATTGATCGGAACCAATTGGGCTATTTCCCCAATACCACCATTGCCCGGTGCACAGTAGATTTCTGTTACCTCAGGGCTCTGAGCCAGCTTCCATACCAGGGCATGTTCTCTCCCTCCGCTGCCTACAACCAATACCTTCATCATTCGACTTCCTTTCTTCGGATTGTTTCTCCAAGAATGGCCACACGCCTTCCTTCCACCCTCAGCCTGCCCTGGGCGAACAGCCTGATAGCCTGTGGAAGCAATATCCATTCGGCTTGCTCCATTACCCTTCTCTGAAGGCTTTCGGGCGTATCGTCATCCATCACCTCAACAGCCTTTTGCAGGATGATAGGACCGGAATCATATTCGCTGTCCACAAAATGAACCGTTGCCCCGGTCAGGCGAACGCCATATTCCAGCGCCTTCCTGTGAGGGGTGAGTCCATAGAAACCCTTACCGCAAAAAGAGGGGATCAGGGATGGATGAACATTGATGATGGCATTTTTGTAGGCGGCAATGACCCGTTCTCCCAACAGGCTCAGGAAACCGGCCAGAACCACCAACTGAACATCATGCTTCTTCAGATGGCTCAATACTGCTTCATCGTATTCCTCCATGGTTTCAAAGTCCTTTCTGGAAATAACGCAGGAGGGTATATTGTGTTTTTGAGCTCTTTCCAGGGCATATACCCCGGGTTTGCTGGAAACCACCGTAACCACCTGGCAATCAGGAAGCTGTCCCTTCTCTATATGATCCAGGATGGCCTGCAAATTGGTACCGCCTCCCGAAACCATGACGCCTATTCTCAGCATATCGTGATTCTCTCCCCGCCTTTAACGATCTCACCTATGACGCTGGCCTTTTCACCAAGCCGGATGGCGGACTGCACCACATCGTCGGCAACCTCCGGTGAAACTGCAAGGATCATGCCGATTCCCATATTAAAGGTGTTATACATATCTTCTTCAGGGATATCACCCATCTCCTTAAGCAGATGGAAGATGGGCAAAACATTCCAGCTACCCTTGCGGATAACCGCACCCAGATCTGCAGGAACCATTCTGGGGATGTTTTCAATAAAGCCACCGCCTGTAATATGGGCAATCCCTTTGATCTCATATTCTTCTATAAGGGAGAGAATGGTTTTGACGTAGATGCGTGTCGGCGTAAGAATTTCTTCGCCCAGACTCTTTCCGAGCCCGTCATCATATTGATTGAGCTTATGCTCATGGGGTGCAATAACCTTGCGAACCAGTGAGAAGCCGTTGCTATGGACTCCTGAGGATGCCAGACCGACGAGAACATCCCCCTCCCGGATGGTTCTGCCGGTTATGATACGATCCCTGTCCACCATTCCAACCACAAATCCCGCCAGGTCGTACTCATCCTCCCGGTAAAAGCCGGGCATCTCGGCGGTCTCGCCGCCGATCAGAGCACATCCGGCCTGTATGCATCCGTCGGTGACCCCCTTCACAATCTGCTCCACTTTCTCGGGGATCAGTTTTCCTGTGGCTATATAATCCAGGAAGAATAAAGGCTGGGCGCCGCAGCAAACCACATCATTAGCGCACATGGCCACACAGTCTATTCCGATGGTATCATGCCTGTCCATCGTGAAGGCGATCTTAAGCTTTGTTCCGACGCCATCGGTGCCCGAAACCAATACGGGCTTCTGGATATTCATTTTCTCAAGGCTGAACAAACCTGCAAATCCGCCTATCTCGTCCATCACTTCTGGTCTCATGGTCTTTTGGATATGGGATTTCATCAGTTCTACAGCCCTGTAGCCTGCCGTTACATCAACTCCGGCTTCCTTGTAAGTAGCCATGCTTCATCCTCCTTGCTATGGTTAAGCTCATTTATCGGAACAGTCCTCTTCGGTCGGGTTTATGGGGTACTTCCCCGTAAAGCATCCGGTGCAAAAGCCCCTTTCCAGGGCACCTACGGGGGTTTTAACCAGCCCGTCCACACTCAGGAATCCCAGGCTGTCGGCTCCCATGTTCTTTCTTATCTCTTCAATGGTTTTCTTCGCTGCGATGAGCTGATTTTTTGAAGATATGTCTATGCCGAAATAGCATGGGAATTTAACCGGCGGAGAACTGATCCTCATATGCACCTCTTTAGCGCCCGCATTTTTCAACATCTGAACCAGTTTTCTTGTGGTGGTACCCCGAACTATAGAGTCATCAATCATCACGATGCGCTTACCCTCTATCTCTTCTTTGAGTACATTCAGTTTTATATCAATGCTCTGTTCCCTCTTCTTCTGTTGTGGCTCTATAAAGGTTCTTCCCACGTATCGGTTCTTTATCAGCGCCTCACCATAAGGGATACCCGACTGCCTGGAAAAGCCTATGGCGGCGGTCAGACCTGAATCAGGCACTCCTACCACCAGGTCGGCATCTGCAGGGTGTTCTATGGCCAGCATACGCCCTGCTTCCAGGCGGGATTTGTAAACCGACGCCCCATCAATAAAACTGTCGGGACGGGCAAAATAGATATGCTCGAAAATACAAAAATGACGGGGTTTACTGCTCACTGCCCCCTTGATAGATCGGATCTCCTTGTCCTGGACGACCACAATCTCACCCGGCTCAACATCCCTGATAAAGTCGGCTCCCACTGAATCGAGGGCACAGCTCTCGGATGCTAAAATGATGGAGTCGTCAAGTTTTCCAATGCACAACGGCCTTAAGCCCCAGGGATCACGCATACCGATGAGACGTTTCCGGGTCATGATTATGACGGCGTATGAACCCACCACCTGCTGCATGATCTTTACCAGAATCTCCTCAAGGTCATCGGTTTGAATGCTGTATCTGGAAATCAAATTGGCAATGACCTCGGAATCGGTTGAGGTTTGAAAGATAGCCCCTGATTCTTCCAGGGTTCTCCTTATTTTTTCAGCGTTAACCAGATTACCATTATGGGCTATAGCCATACGCCCGCCCTTGTAGTTTGCCATGAGGGGCTGAATGTCCTCTACCGAATTTCCGCCGGCAGTTGAATAGCGGCAGTGTCCAACGGCTATGGAACCTCCCAGCTGATCCAGTATCCTGTCACTAAAGACCTCGGATACGAGCCCCATACCCCTGTACCCTGTTATGCCGTTTTGGTTGGTTACAGCGATGCCGCAGCTTTCCTGCCCCCGGTGCTGAAGGGCATAGAGGCCGAAATAGACCATGCGGGCTATATCAAAGTCGTCATTGTTGACCACGCCAAAAACTCCGCATGCCTCACGGGGCTTGTCACAATCCACACAGCATTGAAGTGCTGAAGCCCGGTCTACCATCACTGCTCAGCACCTCTCAATCGTGCCTGAAGCTGTTGGTTCTTTACCTCAACCGCTTCAGCCATTTTTTTCTTATATTCACGCATTTTTTCACGAAGTTCGGGATAAGTGCCTCCCAGGATTTGGATGGCCAGAAGCGCTGCATTTCCGCTTCCGTTTATGGCCACAGTGGCCACTGGCACACCCTGGGGCATCTGAACGATGGACAGAAGTGAATCCAGCCCATCCAGGGTAGAGGATTTGATGGGAATCCCTATGACGGGAAGAACGGTATAGGCCGCCAATACGCCGGGAAGATGAGCCGCTTTGCCTGCTGCACCAATGATCAGGTCACATCCTTCACTTTCAGCATTCCTGGCTAGTTCTGCAGCCCTGTCCGGCGTACGGTGAGCCGAGCATATAGCCACCGAAGTTTCAACATCAAATTCCCTCAGGATATTGAGGCATCCCTCCACTACGGGAAAATCCGAGTCGCTGCCCATAACAATGGCTACCTTTGGTTTTTTCGGCATGTCATTATCCTTTCCTTTGGCATTTGATTTGATCTGTATATCTTGTCCTTTCATTCCGGAGCCTGGCTGGAAAAGCCATCCCCATCATGAGCGAACCAAGTGGGTCCATCCAATAAAAAATATAAAAGGGTATGGAACGCCAACCCTTAAATGGTGCTGATACAAGATTATACTATAAAAACACCTGATGTTTTGTCAATGTTGAATCCGCCAAAGTATGCCGGCCTCTTTGCGCCCGGGTTGTTCATTCTTTACCGCCAAAGGGTTGTCCTGATCACGTGTGGCAGCGCACAAGGTATTTGTTCACCATAAATGCGGGTAAGTATGACTTTTTGGATTTACGGAGACCTTCTATACCCATATCCTCTTCCCGGTTGATATACTTTGTATTATCAGCCCATTCCCTGGAACAGAATTCCCGGTTGATGAAGGTATAAACCCCATGGATGTCCAGATTTCCCTTCTCGACCCTCACAACAGCCATATCATCATTAAGTTTCTCGCCAACAGTAAAGGCTTCAGCCTTCCCATCAACTCTCACAAGACCACCCTTGAGCTCAAACCTGTCCCAATTATCCAAAAGCTCCTTGCAGGCTAAACGCTCGCAGTTATCGGGATGCCGGCAATCAGATTCGTTTTTCTCACACCACTCTTCAAAGACACGCAGGCATTCAGAGATGTTCTCCGGACCGACGGACACATACTCGTGGTTTTCATGTTTTCGCATGAACTGGCTGATATGGTTCCTCTTCTTACTGTATTTCCTTCCGGCGAGCTGGGCCAGATCACTGGTATTATAGACGTAATCCGAAGTCTCCGGGAGCGGGGATACCTCAACCCTGCTCTGATAATGTCCTGTCAAAAGCGGGAGCCTGCTCTCCTCCACACGGGCAAAGGCAAGGTCATAGTGCTGCTCTCTGAAATGGCTTTCAATAGCTTCAATAGCCTTTTTAAAGCCCTCACTGTCATGCTGCCCGCCCAAAGGAATTGGACAGAAGGCAAAAGGAAAGGCTTCTCTGGAGTTGCTCACAAGGCAGAGATGGTCTCCAAATATGCCAAACCTGAAATTATAATCCCGCCTCCAGGCATAAAGGTATGGGAAGGTGAATTCCGAGGATATAGGGCGCATGCGCCTTAATATAGGGGTGATTAAATCCTGATCTCCAAGGGTTATTTCTCTGAAATCACACATAATTACTAAATCATCTGCTTTCTAAATGTCCGCTCGTGAAGTAGGTTCAGTCGCCGAAACTTACGCCGATGCTACGGGCTATTTGAACCAATTCCCCATCCAGTGGAACAGTTTTTATCTTTCCTGCTATATCGGAAATCTTTACAGGGCGAAGCTGGTCATTGCTTATGGCTGCCATCATGTTATACTTACCTGCGGCAATCATGTCAACGGCTGAAGCCCCCAATCGGGTGGACAGAATACGGTCGTAGGGAGAGGGTTCGCCCCCTCGCTGGAGATAACCCAGCACAGTGACCTTGACCTCCACCCGGGTCAGTTTTTCAAGCTCGGCGGCCAGTTGGCTGCCAATTCCGTTGAGAGGCTGTACATCATCATCGATAGTGGGATCCTGCGCCACATCATGCCCCAAAGGCCTGCTGCCCTCCGATACCACAATTATACTGAAGCCTTTTCCCTGATTCTTACGCTCAAGGATTCGCCTTGCCACAAGATTTATATCGTATGGAATCTCGGGTATGAGAATAATGTCAGCACCGCCAGCTATACCGGATTCAAGGGAAACCCATCCGGAGGATGCCCCCATCACTTCCAGAATCATGACCCGGTGATGGGATTCAGCTGTAGAATGCAGCTTGTCCAATGCCTGGGTAGCAGTATTCACACTGGTCATAAAGCCTATGGTCATGTCGGTGGCGGGCACGTCATTATCGATGGTTTTTGGTATGGCAACGATATTGATCCCCTTCTCAATGAGCCTGTTTGCAATACTGATGGTGCTGGTACCGCCAATTACTATCAGGCAATGGATGTCATGCATTTTTAAGGTATCGGCAACTCTGTCACTCATATCCTTATACTGTTTCTCCCCATCATGATCCACCAGAACCCTGAAGGGATCGAAATTGTTGGTGGTACCCAAAATGGTTCCACCCTTGTCCAGCAAACCAGATGCGTCCGGAAGCCCAAGTTTAATAAAACGGTTGTAGACCAGGCCCAGATATCCATCCTTAAAACCGACTACCTCGTAACCATAGTTGTATATGGCGGTCTTTACCACGGCTCTTATTACTGAATTCAACCCGGGACAGTCTCCGCCGCAGGTTACAACACCAATTCTGAATTTAGCCATCTCCATCCTCCTTCACAAAGTATCTTCAGGAAAAACAGAGGCACTTTTACTCAAGCTGGACTCTGCACCCTGTGTTAGTCGCCCGTGCTTTGTCAGGCCGGCAAAACCCATTTGCCTTAATGCTTCATACAGAACAATAGCCACCGAATTAGAGAGATTAAGAGAGCGAATCCCTTCCCGCATTGGTATTCTGATGCACTGGTCGTAATGCTCTCTTAAAAGAGTCTCTGGCAGGCCTTTTGTTTCCTTCCCGAACATGATGAAACAGTCACTGGGATACAGTACCTCATCATATGTTTTTGACGCTTTTGTGGATGAGTAATAGATAGTTTTGTCATGATGTTTGCTGAAGAACTCATCCAGACTGTTATAGTAAGAGATATCCAGCTTATCCCAGTAATCCAGTCCGGCACGTTTCAGGTATTTGTCCTCAATGGAAAACCCCAAAGGGCCTATCAGATGGAGCCCGGCTCCGGTAGCTGCGCAGGAACGGGCGATGTTTCCTGTATTCTGCGGAATTTCAGGTTCGAGAAGAACTATATTTAAAGCCACGATTCATTACCTCTACACTGCTGCTGTTTACAGAAAAAAGATGGCCTTGCCATCTTTTTCGGGTCATTGTTCCAACGATACATTGATCTCTATGGGATCATCCCCTTCAAGCAGCAAGGGAACACAAATAGTTGTCATATGAGCCGGTGTAATCAACATCTTTTCCCCTATGAGCAGGGATGGCGGCGTAATCTCAATTCCTATTCCACGGCTGGCCAAGATAGTAGCAGTATTGCCCATAATCATATTTCCCAGCTCCGATATGGCGCTCTTGGAGATTTCATCCAGTTCGGGCACGGGCATTCCGCCCATCATTGACGAGACCACCTTCAGTGCGGTACCTGTGCTCATGGATATGACCACCTGACCCCTGATCTTTCCGGTCAAACCAACAATGACTGCAACATCATCGCTCTGATACGGCACTTTTTTCAAGTATACTTTACCCAAAACCGGTTTGTTGCCTGTCATCATGGTCCAAACCGACTGGCTGGCCTCTATAAACGGATTGATATACTCAACATTCATTAGCCTGCTCCTATGATGGTTTGCTCATACAGTAGATTCATAAAGCAATAGATACAGTAAAAAACTCTTTATTGATTCTACCAAAACATGCTGAAAAATGGAAGCCCTAGTCGTCACTGCCCCAGGTTCTTTTGTATTCAAGAACCCTCCTGGCTACATTTTTCTTTATCCGCACAGCCTTTTCGGGGCAAAACTCATGGCAGCAAAAACAACTGATGCACTTGCCGTAATCAATGATTACCTTGTTGTCCTGACCCTTATGAATGGTTTTAGGCGGACAGACCTCAATACACTTTCCGCATACGATACACCTGTCGTGTATTATTTCAGGCTTGGGCCTGAATATCTTCTCTATGAAGCCCAGGATCTTTCTCCCAACCCCCTTGTTGCCCGGATACCCAAGAGCCGGCACATCAAAGTCTTCACACCTTATGGATGAGATATCCGCACCCTCAAACACCACCTGATCAGGCTGAAAAAGTTTTCTCTCTTCAGCCCTCTTCATCACGGGAACCTGCCGGTAGTCTACATTTATAAGGCTCAATCCGGCAAGATCAGCTGCAAAACCGTTTTGCGAGCCAATGAGCACTCCAAGATACTTAGGGACACCTGAGCCCGGCCCCTCGCCCTCCATCCCGATAATACCGTCTATGATGTTAATCTGCGGTCTGGTTGCCATGTAGATATCGATAAGGCAATCCGCAAACTTATCATATTGATCCAGCCTCAGATGGTAGTCGGCCTTTTCCAGACCGGCAATGGAGCCAAACATATTTTTGACTGCTCCTGTATACACCATCATCCTGTGGGTTTTCAGCTTCGCCACATTGATGATCAGATCTGCATCCCGAAGGGGCTTAAGTATCTTTAGGGTTTTTACTATCAGTGCATCAGGATTGTCGATCTTTTCAACCCTGAGGTCAAAGTTCAACTGGGCACCGGTTTCGTTAGCCGCATCCTCCATACCTGTGGCAGCATAGACACGCTTCAGGGATGGTACATTATAGGGACCACCGGGACTTTCCACGATACTGACCAATCCACCCGCCTTCTGCACCAGAGCGGCGATAGCCTGAATCACAGCCGGATGTGTCGTTGCTGCATCATCAGGCTTTTTCGCCAGGAGCAGGTTCGGCTTTAAAGCCACACGCATTCCGGGCTTGATGAGGGAATCGATGCCTCCCATTCCTTCGAATATCTTTTCCAATGTGTTGGTAACCCGGTCTATACGATAATTCTCGCATAACTCAACAATTACCTTGTCCATTTATTCACCCTCGTTTTCTGTGCTTTTTGCCTGGGCCGCATCAGGGATCGGGATATTTTCAAAGGCTTTCTCAACATAATTGTTGGAGCTGTTCCAAAAGATCCATTCCCTGTAGCCAGCATCGTAAACCGCCTTGATCTGCTGCCTGAACTGTTCATAACCGTATTGCTGATAGTATCCTTCTGGCAGATATTTTGCCGTAAAGCCCTGAATATAGGGTCTCACATCAGCCCTGTAGGGACCCATCTCGGAGATTCTGGACTTTATCCTTGCCAGGGCATTATATACCACTTCATAGGGTTTCAGGTCGGGATGAGTGAAGAGAACACCGTTGATGCTCTGGCCAACACCGTTACCCATCATGCCCTTTGAATTATTAGCGTAGTGGGATGGGTAGATCATGGGACTTATGTAGTCAACGTTCAGCCCAACCAGTTCCAGTTCCTGCCCGATGGCCTTACCGTCGGGACCCTTTTCACCGATGATGCCAAAGACATCCGCGGAAACAGGAATTTTGGCAACCTGTTTGATCTCTTTTGATGCCTTGTAAAGGAAATTGGCAATGACCTCTGACTTTGGAGGCATGTCCGGATCATAGGCAAAAGCTGATGCCTTGCCTGTGGGGAATCTCACATAATCAAACTGTATCTCGTCAAATCCCAGCTTGGCCGCTTCAACCGCGATATCTATGTTCAATTGCTGTACCTCGGGTATTGAAGGATCGGTCCACGCTCCGTGTTTACTGCCACCCTCAAGCCAGAGCGAACCCTTAGGTGTTTTAATGCCCCATTCCGGTTTTGCCTGTGCCAGGTTGTTATCTCTGAAACAGACAATTCTTCCAATAACATAAATGCCGTTATCATGGCACTTTTTCAGAACCTCTACAGGATCAAAGCCGTTGACGTAAAGTCCCAGTTCTTTAACCAGGGGCACATTGGATTTATAATTGACCACTCCTGCTTCCTTGATATCGATAACAAGAGCGTTCAGATCTGTACGGTTACACAAATCTATGAAATAATCAATCCTTTTCCCTGCTGTATACCCTGTCAGGTATACAGCCCTTACCTCCACACGGGCCTTATCCGCCTCACCCTCAAGGACATTAACCTTACCGGATGCCGGTGTGCCAGAGCTTCCCTGAGACGGTGAAGCAGGTGTCTCACTGGGTTCCGGGGTGGGTGTCGGTGTTGGTGTAGGAGTAGGCGTTGGAGTGGGCTCAGGCGTTTCCGTAGCCTCTGGTGAAGATGTAGGTGATGCCGTTGGTGCAGGTGTTTCCTGGGTTCCGGGTGTCTGGGTTTCCGGCGAATTCACTTGTGCCGGCACATCACCCGATCCGCATGAAACCACAATAGTCGCTATAAGCAGGATACAGAAAACAACCATGAGTTTTTTCATAAATCAAACCTCTTTTTCATAAAAATAGGGTATACAGAACCGAAGACACATCAATACTGATGCAAAACACGATTCAATGCATAACCCTTACAGATAATAGTCGCAAGGCGACTTCCAGGGATATAACCAATTTACCAAAAGTATCCCATGATTACAAGCCACATTTATTGACAGCCGATATCCTCCCTTTATTGACTCATGCACCCTGATATCTTGCATTAATGTAAATTTACATACCTCATGCAAATAGAATGTTATTAAGATCCCGGTTTTTCTTGTATAACGTTTCATATGGTGGTATATTTATCCTAATTATTACAGTTAGGAGGAACACAGTGTGCAAAAAAGAATATTAATTATTCTCCTTTGTCTGGTATTGACCTTTTCCCTTGCAGGATGCGGCCAGGAACAGCAGTCAGCCGGCAAGAATGATCAGGCACCTGACCCTGTTGTTTCAGACAGTCCGGCAACACCTGAGCCTTCTTCTTCAACCAGTCCCGAGAATCAGGATCGAATCCCTTTAAAATATGATCCCGACGCCACTCCTGAGGAGATTGTAGCCTCCATGACCCTTGAGCAGAAAGCAGCGCAAATGCTCCAGCCGGCAGTTTACAATGCTACTCATATAGCCATGAAAAAGTACGGCTACGGATCGATCCTGTCTTCCTACAGTGGTTTGGACAGGTCGGCATCGGGCTGGAAAAATACTGTGATGCGTTACCAGGAAGCGGCACTCTCATCAGAAAGCGGCATTCCCTTTATCTATGGAACAGATGCAGTACATGGCAATCAGGGATGCCTGGGGGCTGTTATCTTCCCCCATAATATTGGAATAGGGGCGGCAAACCATGAGGAACTGGCTTACAGGATGGGCCTGGCTGTTGCCGAAGAGATGAAACTTTCAGGGATGCTCTGGAACTTCTCCCCCTGCGTGGCCGTAGCAACCGAGCCCCGTTGGGGCAGAACCTATGAGAGCTATTCATCGGATCCTGAGCTAGTATCAAAACTGAGCACTGCCTATTCAAAAGGGCTTATTGACGGCGGTGTTCTTCCCTGTGCTAAGCATTTCTTCGCCGATGGAAATATAGATTACGGCACAGGTGAAGGGGGCTATCTCGCAGACAGAGGGGACGCCTCCCTCAACGATTCGGAAATCCAGGCTCTGTTGGATGTGTATCGTAATCTGGTGGATGCAGGCGTCAAAACCGTCATGATCTCCCACAGCAGCGTCAATGGCGTAAAAATGCACGAACACTCCTACTATATAAATGATATTCTTAAGGGCGAAATGGGTTTTGACGGCTTTGTGGTAAGTGACTGGGAGTCCATCCACAACATCTCGGTTCCCGATCTGAAGGGACAGGTTGTCACAGCCATCAATTCGGGTATTGATATGCTTATGGAACCCCAGTTTTATCCTGACTGCTATAAATACATCATTGAGGCGGTTAAGGAAGGGATTATCAGCCAGGAACGGATTGACGATGCTGTAACCAGAATCATCCGTGTAAAACAGGAACTTGGACTTTTTGATGATCCTATGCAGGAAAGGCTTCAAATGAGCTATTCGGATGTGGGTTCTGCCGAAGTTCGGGACATCGCCCGCCAGCTTGTTGAAAAAAGTCTCGTTCTTCTCAAAAATGACGGTGATGTACTTCCAATTAAGCCAGGAAGCAAAATTTTTGTTACAGGACCCGCCATGCACGATACAGGTGTTCAGTGCGGAGGGTGGACCATCGAATGGCAGGGCTACATAGACAGCAATAACACAAAATTTGTGGCAGGGGCAACCACCATTCTGGAAGGCTTATATGCCATTGCCGACCAATACGGCCTCACAATCATAACCGATGAGGAGCAAGCCTCCCAGGCAGATCTAACCATACTTTGCGTTGGTGAGATTCCCTATGCAGAATGGGAGGGAGACACCCCGGACCTTAGTCTGACGGGCTCCCATGCCCTCCCGGGGAACAAAAAAGCCATTGAACTGGCCAAATCCCTAAACAAGCCTACTGTCACACTGATCGTCGCCGGACGAAACATGATCATTGAGGATTACTATGACAGCTGGGATGCTGTGGTCATGTGTTATCTTCCGGGAAGTGAGGCCGATGGTATTGCCAATGTCCTTACCGGAAAGGTACCTTTCTCCGGAACCCTGCCCATGCCTTGGTATAAATCTGTCAATGATATAGGAACCGGCAATTACAAATTTGATATAGGCTATGGGTTGAAATACTAAAGATCCCGTAAAACAAGGGCGCATTGTAATAATGCGCCCAAACATCCTGTGAGAATGAGATAAGGAAGCTGCCACCTCTCACTTATGGTATGTCATTGCGAGGAGGCGAAGCCGACGAAGCAATCACGTAGATCGCCGCGCTCCACTTCGTTCGCTCGCGATGACATGCTGATGTTTCACAGACGTGTGGCACAGCGACCGGGCTTTATGGAATCCCTGCATACGCACTTTCTGTTGTTTTTTATTGACTGTCATTCTGTGTCTTTAATCTGTCAAGCTGGCTTCTTCCCGCATACACCATGCCGGTTGAAGCATCAATGGTAACGATAGTTCCGTCTCTTAAGAAATCTGTGGCATTTTTCGCGCCGCATATAACCGGGATATCAAGGCTTAACCCCACAATTGCCGCATGGGATGAAAGATCACCTTTTTCGGTGATTATTCCCTTTGCTTTTTTTAGAATACTCACAAGATTGTTGGATGTTTCGGGAATTACCAGTATGTCGCCGTTGTTAAAGTTTTGCAGGGCTTCATCTTCGTTTTTGCATACACAGAGAGTCCCTGTAGCCATCCTCTTGTTGATTCCCAACCCCCGTACTAAAATATCCCCAATTACTTCAACCTTCATCAGATTGGTCATGCCTGGAATTCCAATGGGAAATCCCCCGGTTAAAACCACAAGATCTCCGTTATTTACAAACCCTGTCTCAACGGCTTTGTCAACGGCATGCTCAAACAATTGATCCGTGTTTTGCTTTTCTTCGATTAATACGGGTATAACTCCCCAGGACATGGCAAGCTGGCGACATATCTTTTCCGAAGGAGTCGCCCCTATTATCGGGCATGCGGGACGGTATTTCGAAATCATCCGCGCAGTGCTTCCTGTCTTGGTTATCGTAATGATTGCAGCGGCATCAAGGCCATGGGCGGTTGTGCACGTGGCATGACTTATTGCGTTCGGTATATTGGTGGTAGATTCCTCAAGCTGCATCTGTCTGAAACGTTTTTTATAGTTTATGTGGGATTCGGTGCTCTCCGCTATCCTTACCATGGTGACGACACTTTCTATGGGATACTTGCCTATGGAAGTCTCTCCTGACAGCATTATAGCGCTTGTACCGTCATATATTGCGTTGGCCACATCGCTAATTTCGGCACGTGTCGGCCTGGGTTTTGATATCATGGAATCCAGCATCTGAGTTGCAGTGATGGACTTCTTCCCATGGGACATAGCTTTTTTAATAAGCACTTTCTGAATTCTCGGAAGCTCATTATAATCTATTTCCACGCCCATATCTCCCCGGGCGACCATGATTCCGTCACTGACCTCCAATATATCATCAATGCTTTCCACGCCTTCGCTGTTTTCTATTTTTGCTATTATCTGAATGTCCCTTCCTCCATGCTTTTCAAGCAAGTTCCTTAAATCGTTGATATCATCGGCTCTCCGCACAAATGATGCCGCGATATAATCAAAATCATGTTCAATGGCAAACAGGATATCTTTTGAGTCATCTTCGCTCAAATAGGGCATATCCAGGCTGACTCCTGGCACGTTAACGCTTTTCCTATCCCTGATAACACCGTTATTCATTACCCTGCATACTATCTGGGTATCGTCAGTTTCATCCACTCTCAGCTCTACAAGTCCGTCATCCAGAAGTATTTTGTCTTCTTTCTGAACAGCTTTGGGCAGATCCTGGTATGTAACGAAAGCTCGCTCTTTATTACCGATACACTCCTCGGTCGTCAAAATAAACCTGTCGTCTGCCCTTAATTCAATTTCCCCGTTCTCAAAACAGCCCAGTCTGATTTCCGGCCCCTTCGTGTCCAGCATAAGAGCTATGGGTTTATTTATCTCGCTTCTTATTTTTTTTATGGTATTTATAAGCTTCAAATGATATTCATGATTACCGTGAGAGAAATTTAGCCTTGCCACATCCATGCCTCTTATTGCAAGTTCCCTCATAACCTCTTCGGTTTCCACGGCAGGACCCAATGTGCAAATTATTTTGGTTTTTCTCATAGTTATTTCCTTCCCAATTCAACAAATGATAGTACAATTATAGTAATATAATCTTCCGCAACGCTTACCTTCTATTATAGCATATCCAGAAAGTCAGGAAAATTCAGCGAATTTGCTGTACACCAGGCGGTGACTTTGTCTTCGGCTTCCTTCGGATTCGACCTTGCCTGGACAACTTGTCCCTGGCTAGCGGTTGGCCTTCAACGTACCGACCTTCATCGCCAAAGCAGGGTGCATGTGGGTGTGTAACATAAAAAAACGAAAGGATCAAACCTTTCGCTTTTTTATGGCTCCTCAAGTAGGGCTCGAACCTACGACCCTGCGGTTAACAGCCGCATGCTCTACCAACTGAGCTATTGAGGAATATAAATCTGGCGGCGACATATTTTCCCGGGCCGTCTCCGGCCAAGTATCTTCTGCACTGGAGAGCTTAACTTCTGTGTTCGGGATGGGAACAGGTGTGACCTCTCCGTTATAGCCACCAGAAATA